>Ga0256844_10000594_pt1 | contig 13857 bp, 15 predicted proteins | sample MusselsmetaG_FD_189100 | JGI IMG/M metagenome (GOLD analysis project Ga0256844, IMG submission 189100) | Mussel associated microbial communities from hydrothermal vent at the East Pacific Rise, Pacific Ocean - Mussels | ecosystem: Host-associated > Mollusca > Shell > Unclassified ... | reverse complement strand
TTTTTTTAGCCAATCGCATACAAAAAAGCTCATTAACCACAATATGCGTATTTCGTTTGGTCTGAAACTTCATAATATGGGTTGAACTTAGCGTTCCATTGGCTAAACCTATTTTATTATCTCGAATAATTACAGGCAATTTAGCTTGAACCCCTGCTAATGACAACCTTACTTTTCTATCCCAAATAGCAATACTTTTACTCTCTAACTCTTCTATCCTCCCCGTCAACTCTTCATCTAAAATCTCTCTAAATATAGGCTCATTGGCTTCTCTATTCTCCCCAAAAAATAACGCTCCTGCCGTATCATACCCAATAGAGTACATAATGGCAAAAGTATTATTTTTTGAGATACGAGTAAAATAGGCTATATCTTCAAGCCCCTCTCCTTCAGGTATTAGATTTTCTAAAAATCGCTTAATAGCACTTGATGAATAAGTTCCATTAAAAGGTAAATGAGGAGAGATAGCAAAGCCCTTTTCTATCCAAGATTTATCATACTCAAAATAGTAGTTTTCATCTCTATCTATAGAAAGTTTTCCTAGAACTTGATTTTGCATACTAACTTTTAGGCTATTCATCACTCCACTCCTGCATATTCATCTCCATTCCTAACGCTTCCATAATTTGTAATAGCGTTATAAGCTTGACACCCTCAAAACCATTTTCTATTTTATTAAGAGTATAGGCAGAGATTCCACAAAGCATGGCACAGTCATTGGTACTTAAACCTTGTTGTGTTCTTCTTGATTTTATGAACTTGCCTATGTTTTTTAGGGTTATGGGTTCATTGAATGGTGGGGGTTGGGTTGGTTTTACTTTTTTTCCGTTACTCATTAAATTACAAACCTAACTCTTCATATTTTTCTAAAAATTTTTGACCTAAATCTTTATTAACAAATCTAATAAAAAAGATTTTTCCCAATAGATGTTCTTTATATGTCTCTATATCGTAGGAGTAATTAATATTCATTTTTTCTAAATGCTCTTCTAATGAATATTTTTCAATATAATATAAAGATGTCTTCACATAATTAATAATCTGTTTAGAGGGTTTTAACTTTCCATTAATAATATTAATTCCTGTAATTTTCTTCGTTGTTTTAGGAGAGAATATTTTTGTTTTTTTCTTATTTATTTTTAATTTATTATTTTGAATAATTTGAGTAATTTCTGCAATAACTTCTCTACATCTTTCTTGATTTCCTAAATTTCCTGAAATAACTATATCATCAGAATATCTAGTAAATTTTAATTGAAACTCATAAAACTTACTATTTAAAATCTGAATTATCTCTTTATCCAGTTTTCTTGCGAATAAATTCGCTAGTTTTGGGCTAGTGGATGCACCTTGTGGAAGATATGCTATAGACTTTTGATAAGGATAAGTAGTTGTTTCTTCAATAAGAACATCTTCAAATCCATCAATTAAAGTTTCATCTATTTCTATATTATTGTTTGCTGAATCACTTATAACTTTCTCAAAAGTACATAATCTTGCAAGTTCTAAAGAAAGTAATGGAGGGTAACCAAGTTCTTTAAAAATTTCATATATATTATGTTCATAGATAGTATGAAAAAAGTTTTTTAAATCTAATTTTATTAACCAAGGGGAATCAATATGAACTTTTGCATTTTTTACAATAGAACAATTTTTATCATATGCGGTAGCATAGTTACTAGAGTCAACTTTATCTAAAATATTTTTTTTAATCCAATTTTGAATAATAGATAGTTCTTTCCAAGGGACTAATAGTTCTCTTCGTTTAGTAGAAGTTTCTATAATAATTTTTTTATATGGATTAACATTTCGATGAGTATATTTTAAAAATTCTTTATAATCAATATTGATTAATAGAGATAGATGTTTTAAGGTAAAAATAGGTGGAACATTATTTTTAGTAGTAGTATCCCAAATTTCCTTACAAATATTTAAATATTCTTGAGTTAATTGAGATGTATCAAAAGGATTAAAAGTATTTTTTTTCAAATGTATACCTTTTCAGCTCCAGCTTGTCTGGTAGTATGAGTCTTAAAATACTCCGTAAGAAAGTAGCGAATGGATAGTTTAAGACTGATACTGCGAAGCAGAATTAGACTTATTGATTTTATAGCAACTACTATAAATTGTTTTAATAAAAAAACATTACTATACATTTGGTTTAATACCTTTAATCTGACTTGGATAATACAATAAAGTAGCTTGATTTTCACAAGGCTTTACTTTCATCTTTATCTCTTTAAAAAAAATATTATACACTTCTTCAATCTTATCTATAAAAATTTGAGCATCTTTGGATAATCTACCATTTTTTCGATGAGTTAAAATGAGTTTATATTCATAAGCTTTAAGAATAATATCTTTTATTCTTGTTTCATTATGACCTGAATAGAATTGAAATTTTTGAGTACTCATACTTTTTCTTTTTGATAAAAAGATAATGGTATCAAGAACAAGAGAATAGTTTTCTTTTTTGATAAATTCTTTTAACAGTTTCAAATCAGTTTTTTTATCAAGATGGTTCAAAGTTTTTTGATACTTTTGTTTCTCTCTAAAAAATGCTGTTCTATATTGTAAATTGACTTTTTTATTATGAAATAAAGGCAAAGGTTTCTTTTTTCCTTGTTGACACCATAATATAGAAGGTGTATTATTAGGACAATTATTATAAAAAACTATATTTGATAAAATTCCTTTATATGCTTCTTTTTCTTGGTTATATCCATATAAAGCTTTTTTACAACTACTTTTAGTTATATATTTTTCAAAAAACTTTTTGTATTTATTTTTACTAAAAGAAGTTCCTTCCAGTTCAGATTGAATACTATTTAAAAATTTAAAGTTAGAGTTTAATAATGATAAAGCCTGTTTATATATAACCAAAGAAACAATATCTATTTGAATTTTTCCAAAAGAAGATAGAGAACGAATACGCTTAAGAGTTTGTTCTTCAATATTATTAATATTTTTTACAAATGTATTTCCACTTCCTATAAATTCGTCAATAAAAAATATAATTGATTTTCGTTGAATTTTTTTATTAAAATTCCAAATAGGTCGAATTGAAGAAGGAAGTTTTTTCTTTATATTAAAAACAAACGCAGAATCACTTTTAGGCTCATCTATCTTAATTAATGAATTAATAGGAATAAGATAAACATGATCAAAACCTTTTGATAAATTAACTATTTTATCTACTATATTTGATGTATATATATCATAATCTACTTGGTCAATAAAGTTAATATCTTCTATTAGAGATAATGCTTTTTCTTTTTCTTTTGCTTTTTCTTCATTTGAAAATTGACTTAACCAATTATCTACTTTTTGTTTGTTTAATAGGTTAATATCCATTTTTGACCTTATGATATTCAGGAAAGTAGGTTAAGAGAGGTATACAATTAAGTTTATTTTGTTGTTTAGATATTGAAATAGTTGTTTTGTTTCGTCTGTTGTACTGTAACATCTATTTTCCTTTTTATAATTGCTCTAAGTATAGCATAGATTTATAAAATACAATTATAGTTGTATAAAGGAATAAACCTTCTATTCAATCCATTACTTTTATATCCAATTAGGAATATAATAAACAAAAATCATAGGAGCAACTCATGAAAACTCAAACTACCATCAGCATCAGAGTTGATGAACTAAATTACACTCTAGCAAAAGAGATTTTGGCTAAACTAGGACTCAAATATTCACAAGCTATTGCTGTTTTTAATAACATGATAGTGATACAACACTAAGGACTTCCTTTTGATGTCAAAATTCCAACCAAAGAGACAAAAATCGCACTAAAAGAAAGCGATGGGAAAAGTTTTAAAGTTGATTTATAGAATTAATTAGGAAGTCACTCCAAGTTGTTTAAAAAGTAAACAATCCCCAACAAGTGTTGGGGAAATAAAGAGAGTAACCTACGCTACTTTCTCAGTCTCACTAGGAAGTTCTCCCCCAACAAAGAAGCTTACAAAATAAGCCACAAGCCCTGCTGTAAACATTAATCCAAATGCCAATCTAACTTTATAGATGGGGATAATCTCTATCTGTGTTGCCATAAAGTTAAGTGCTGTACTTGCATCCCAACGTTGAAGCATGATTTGCATTACACCCGCGGCTGTTAGTGCAAAGGTAATACCCAACATTCCGATAACCATTAACCAAAAGCCTAGTTTTTCAACTTTTTGAGCTTTTAGTGAGTTACCATTTGGTCTTCCACGCATAATTGGCATGGCATACGATGTAATGGTCATTGCAATCATTGCATATGCTCCAAAAAATGCCAAGTGACCGTGTGCTGCTGTTAGCTGTGTTCCGTGTGTAAAGTAGTTTACTGGTGCTAAGGTGTGTAAGAAACCCCAAACACCTGCTCCTAAAAATGCCATCCATGCTGTTCCTAATGCCCATGTGATGGCTATTTGGTTTTTATGTTCGATTCTTCTTTTTCTTACCATTGAGTAAGCATATAGAATCATCATAAAGAACGGTAACGGCTCTAGTGCAGAGAAGATAGACCCCAACCATAACCAATATTCAGGAGCGCCAATGTAGAAGTAGTGGTGTCCCATTCCTACAAGACCTGCAACCATGGTAAGTGCTACAATAACATATAACCATTTCTCGATGTACTCACGGTCAACACCTGTTACTTTAATAAGAACGAAGGCTAAAATAGCACCCATAATAAGTTCCCAAACACCTTCAACCCATAAGTGAATCACGAACCACCAAAAGAATTTGTCTAAAACCAATGAATCAGGAACATAGAAGGCAAATAAGAAGAATACTGCAAGACCCACTAAACCTGTTAATAAAATAATAGTAATAACTGTTTTTCGCCCTTGAATTACGGTCATTCCAACGTTAAAAATAAACGATAGAGCAACAATAACAATACCAATTTTAGTAATGGTTGGCTGTTCTAAGAACTCACGCCCCATGGTGGGTAACAAGTGATTAAAAGTAAGTTCGGTTAACTCTGCATAAGGAACAAGTAAATAACCAAGAATCGTTAAAACTCCAGCAGCCAAAAAGACCCAAAACATAACCATTGCCAATTTAGGACTCCATAGCTCACGTTCAGCTTCTTCAGGAACAAGATAATATGTTGCACCCATAAAACCAAAGAGCAACCAGACAATAAGTAGGTTGGTGTGTACCATTCTAGCTACGTTAAAAGGAATATGAGGAAATAAAAAATCTCCATCAATGTACTGCATACCCAAGATAAGCCCAAAAAGAACCTGACCAAAAAGTAAAATTAGTGCAACAGTTAAATATGGCTTTGCTACCATTTGTGATGTATATTTCATAGTATCTCCTTAACCTTCGATGTTTGGTGGCCAGTTGTTGGTATCGATTTTTGAAGTCCAAATTAAGAACTCTGCCATATCATTTACCTCTTTATCGGTCAAGTTAAACTGTGGCATTTTTCTTCGCCCTGCTTCTTGCAATGGTTGTGCTGCCATCCAACCTGTTAAATAGGCTTTAAAGGTAGCCACATCAGAGTTTCCTCTTCGTTTAAACACATTTCCCAGCTCAGGAGCATAATATGCACCCTCTCCCAAAATGGTATGACAACCCACACAGTTGTTCTTTTCCCAAATATGCTTTCCATTGGCTACTTCTTTGGTTAACTCTGCTCTATTTTCTCTTTTGGGGGTCTGACGAACAGTATCTACTGTCAAACCTGTCAAAAGCAAAATAGAAAAGAGAGTTCCACCGATATAGATGTTACGAGACATACGTTTGGTTAAACGGTCGTTCATATTGTCTGCTATTTTACTCATCTACTTCTCCTTAATTTTAATTTACTTATAATTATAAATAAAAAATAGAAATAAAAAAATGACATTTGTCAATAATATAGGAGAAATTTAGTCTGATTTAAAAAATTACGACGAACAACTCAACTTCTGATTTTTAAACTCATCAGGAGTAACCCCTGCCCATCGTTCATAATCTGTATGTTCCCCATAAGGATTTTGAGCTATATCAAAGAGTGCCTCAACCAATGAAAAATCATTTTCTTCAGCTTTTTCTATGGCTTCTTGTAGCATGTAATTTTTTAGAACATATTTGGGATTTACTTTTAACATTTTTTCATGACGCTCCTCTGTAGTTGTTTTGTTGTCTTTTAAATAATCATCGTACTCATCGAGCCACTCATTCATAGGGGTATGTAGAAGCCCCAATTTTAACAATGATTCTCTGTTTCCATCGTAATGACTTAAAGTTCTGAAAAAGAGTGTATAGTCAACATGAAGTGATTGTAACATTCCAAGCATCTGTTTTATAAAATCAAAATCTTCATCTGACACCTCATCTAGTCCCATTTTTCTACCCATTAAATATAAAAAATGACGGCTATAGAGTCGCCCATAATGTTCGATAACTTTATCAAGCCGTTCTTTGGTTACCAATGGTTCAAGTGCCAACATTAAAGCCCGTAAATTCCACTCTCCTATGCGTGGTTGATTTCCAAATGAGTAGCGTCCATTACGGTCGGTGTGATTACAGATAAAATTGGTATCATAATCATCTAAAAAAGCATAAGGGCCATAATCAATGGTGATTCCAAGCACGGACATATTGTCTGTATTCATAACCCCATGATTGAAACCTACAGATTGCCACTCTGCCATGAGTCTTGCTGTTTTACCCATCACTTCTGTAAAGAAATGTAAGTATTTGTTGTTCTCTTGACTTAAATGAGGATAACACTCATCTATGGCATAATCTGCCAAGGCTTCTAACTCTTTAAAGTTTTTAGAGTGGGCAAAATATTCAAATGTTCCAAAACGAACCCATGAAGGTGCGACACGAAGGACGATAGAGCCTTTCTCCCAAGTTTGACGATACACATCATGTTCTGAACCAATAATAGCCAATGCTCGGCTCGTCTCTATCCCTAAACCATACATCGCCTCACTCATAAGGTATTCACGAATAGAAGAGCGTAAAACAGCACGTCCATCTCCTGAACGAGAATAAAGTGTTTGCCCTGCTCCTTTGAGTTGTAAATGCTGATTAACATGGTTCGTATCTTGAACTGTTCCAATATTAATAGCCCGTCCATCTCCAAGCCGTGGAACAAAATGCCCAAACTGATGACCTGCGTAACACATGGCAAAATTCTCATTGCCTTCGAGCTTTAATTTACCGTTTGTAAACTGCATTAAAGCCTCTTTATCTGATATATCTATGCCTAAACTATCGGCTAATTTTTGATTGACATGAATTAAAAATGCCTTATTTAAGGGTTGAGGGTTGACTCTATCGTAACAGAGTTCTGGCAACGCCAAGTAGGGGTTAATTAATTTAATATTTTTTAGTTTCATAAAAGCATATTACATGGGTTAGCTGTTATTTCGATTAATTTGTATTTTAATTTTAAAATTGAAAAATAGATTGCCTCTTTCTCATAAATATTTTCTACATTACAAGCAAAAAAGTAGAGTTTAGAGAGATAAAATCACAAAATTTTGATACAATAAAATCTAATAAAAAGGAATAAAAAATGACTTTAGAGCAAAATAAATTAGAAGAACAAAAAGAGACTATTAAAGAAAAAATAAAAGATGAATTAAAACACCTTGAGATAGAAATTAGCAATTTGGCAGAGAATTCTAAACCCATTACACCCAATTGTACTCTTGATGATTTAGGACGAACAGAAGCGATGACAGAAGTGATGGTTAACAGTAAAATTTTAACACAAGCAGAGCTAAAACGTACCCGTTTAAAAAATGCTTTAGCACGGGTAGATAACCCCACGTTTGGTATCTGTATTGAGTGTGAAGAGCCTATTAATATTGAACGTATTATGGTTCGACCAGAAAGCGTACGTTGTATAAAATGTGCCGATTAGTGTTAAGGCAATAACAGCTATAATTCTAACAATATTTTAAGAATCACAACAGAAGGACAAGTAATGGGTAGAGCGTTTGAATACCGTAAAGCAGCAAAAATGAAGAGATGGGGGGCAATGTCTAAGATATTCCCTAAATTGGGAAAAGTTATTACCATGGCAGCCAAAGCAGGTGTGCCTGACCCTGACATGAACCCTAGACTTCGTACTGCTATTTTAACAGCAAAAGCCCAAAATATGCCTAAGCATAACATTGAAGCAGCCATTAAAAGAGCCTCAGGTAAAGACTCTATTGATATTAGAGAGATGCACTATGAAGCAAAAGGTCCTTATGGAACACAACTTATTATTGATTGTGCAACCGATAATGGAACACGAACGGTTGCCAATGTAAAAGCATCGTTGGTTAGAAACAAAGCTGAAATGCTTACTTCTGGTTCTTTAAACTTTATGTTTACACGTAAATCGGTCTTTACTTTTGATAAAACAGCAGAGATGGACATTGAAGAGCTTGAGCTTGAACTTATTGATGCTGGGTTAGAAGAGATAGAAGAAGATGTCGAGCCACAAGAGGATGCTGAGGATAAAAATATTATTAGAATCTTTGGAGCATTTGAAGCATTTGGAGACTTATCGAAAGCATTAGAAGAGATGAAGATAGAAGTTACCAAAGGGGAACACCAATACATTGCCAACATGCCTATTGATTTAAATGATGAGCAGATGGAAGAGTTAGATGTACTAATTGATAAACTTGAAGAAGATGAAGATGTTCAAGCAGTTTATACAAATATAAATTAAAAACACAGGAGGAAAAAGATGAAAAATATTTTTATATTAAGCCTCCTATCCACCCTACTTTTCTCTTCTACTTCAGAGCAAATAGAAGCCTATTTAAGCCTCTCCAAAACAGACAGTGAACTTATTGCCATTGAAGAAGTATTTGATGGAATGAGAGCAGATGAAGACAACAGCACTCAAGAGATAAATCAAATTTATAGTCTCTACTTAGAAGAACATTTGAGTTCAAATGAAGTTGAAGAGTTGTTGGCACTCTATAGAACCCCTATAATGCAACGGTATGTTATAGAGATGGACATAGGAGAGTTACCTGTAGATGAGATGAAAATATTTCTTAGTAGCCTAAAAGAGACTCCTTTAAGCACCCAACGTTTAGATATTATTGACAATATTCTTAAACATACGGTAAATGATGAACAAATACTTGCTTTTTATGCCTCAATGACCCAACGCTATCAACCCAAAAAAGAGAAAAATAGTAGTGAAAAAAATGCTACAAAAGAACCGACAAAAAGAGAAAAAAAATTTTTAGAGATGATGAAAAAAGATGCTAAAAACTCTCTACTTTATGGAACACAAGTTTTAAGTATTGAAGAGATGAATGAGCTAAATACTGCTCTAAAATCAACTATTATATCTAAGGCTTCACAGGTTGAAAGCAGTGCTATGGTTCATGTAATGAATACTTTTATTCAAGGAATTGTAGCTGAACCTAAAACAAGCACAGAGAATAACGAGAGCTTAAAAAACTAAAAATCAGCACTCTATTCTTTGAATATACCAAACAAATGTACCACTCATGGTTACAACACCATGGGTATCTTTCAACTCAATATTTACAGAAATCACAGCTCTTCCTTTTCTTAAAAACTGTTTTTCAAACTTTTGCTTATCTTCAGGAGTAACCATTGCCTCAGCAATCAGTTTACTTTTAGCTGGATGTTTATATTTGATAGTTGAACTACGAAGTAGAGGCATCATTTTATCAGCATATTTAGGAAACAAAGAGAGGAGATAAAGCCCACTTTGTGTCTCTGCTAGAGTAAACTGTGCCGCAGCATGTACAGTTCCTATATGGTTGTGTACATTACGCTGTGTTTCTAACTCCAAAGTTCTATTGTTATGAGCTTTAACCCCAATATAATTTGCAAAAGGGATTATTTTTAATAAGTCTAAATTCAAATTTATTTTATACATTGTAATTTCGCTCCTAATAAGATATATTATTTTACACAAAATTTGTGTAAACTCTGTCTTTCAGTTAAAAAATAAATTTAAATAAACAATATTAAGAACTATACAGAACCTTGGTCTATCATCGAATCAGCTACTTTTCTAAATCCTGCAATGTTTGCACCTGTCACTAAATCTCCTTCACAATTAAACTCAACCGAAGTATCATAGGCTGTTTTAAAAATATTTTGCATAATGGTACGTAGCTTAATATCAACCTCTTGAAAACTCCACTGTGCCATACTTGCATTTTGACTCATTTCGAGTTGTGATGTGGCAACACCCCCTGCATTGGCTGCTTTTCCAGGAGAAAACAGCATGTCACTGTGACGAATAAACTCTAATGCTTCTGCTGTTGTAGGCATATTTGCACCTTCGTTAATAAGAATACAACCATTCTCTTTTAGTGTTTGAGCATCAAGAAGTGTTAACTCATTTTGAGTAGCACTTGGAAATGCAATATCACAAGGAATATGCCATACAGCATGACCACCCTTAGGGTATTTACTTACAGGTGTATAGCTACAGTGACAATCAACAGTTGCATACTCTTCAAGAGAAGCGTGATGAATCTCTTTAATTGCCTTAAGTGCTTTAAGGTCAATTCCATTTTCTTGATAAATTGTTCCTCTACTGTCACTACAACTCACAGGAATAGCACCCATATCATAAAGTTTTTCAATGGTGTAAATAGCAACATTTCCAGAGCCTGAAACAGCACATCGTTTCCCTTTTAAATTTTTACCATAAACATTTAAAAAGTTCTCTGCAAAGTAGACAGAACCATAGCCTGTGGCTTCTTTACGGGCTTTTGAACCTCCCCAGTTAAGACCCTTACCTGTTAATACTCCTTCAAACTCTCCTGTGAGTTTTTTATATTGACCAAACATATAACCAATCTCTCTCGCACCCACACCAATGTCTCCTGCGGGAACATCTTTATGTTTACCAATGTGCTTATAGAGTTCAGACATAAAAGCCTGACAAAATCTCATAATTTCATTATCACTTTTACCTTTAGGATCAAAATTAGAGCCACCTTTTGCACCTCCAATTTGTAATCCTGTTAATGCATTTTTAAAAATCTGTTCAAATCCTAAAAATTTTACAATTCCAAGGTTAACTGTTGGATGGAAACGCAATCCACCTTTATAGGGTCCAATGGTTGAGCTAAACTGTACTCTATATCCCAAATTGGTTTGAACTTTTCCTGCATCATTAACCCAATTTACACGAAAAATTATTGTTCTCTCAGGGACAACAATACGTTCTAAGATATTATGTTCTAAATATCGGTTGTCTTCATTCAGTAGAGGTTTCAATGAATATAAAACCTCTTGTGTTGCTTGATAAAACTCATCTTGCCCTGGACTACACTCTTTTATATAATCCAGTACCTCTTCTATTTTTTGACTTGATGGCATCTATTAATCCTTAATATTTCATTAAAATATTTTATTATTTTTTTTGATATTATATCACTTTTTCCTGTCCTAAACGATAGAGTGCAAAGTCATATTTTATAGGGTCTAAAGAGTCAAAAGTTTTTAATTTAGTTGTTAATTCTAAAGTTGCTTTCATGTCATAAGTTTTTCGTTCTAAAAGTCCCAATTTTTGTGAAACTTTAAAGGTATGTGTATCTAAAGGCATCAGCAAATCTTTTTTATTTATCTTTGACCATAAACCCATATCAAGCTCATCAGAACGTACCATCCAACGTAAATACATCAAGTAACGCTTGTATGTTCCTGCTGAATTTACCTTTTTAGGTACAGAACCAATTAAAAATTTATACCCCCTACTCTCATAAGGATAGACCTCTTTTAATGTGTTTATAAAATTCCATAAACCATCTAAAATATTATGCTCTTTTTTATAGCCTTTATAAAATAAATTTTCAATACTATCTACCTCTTTTAATCGTTTTAAAGCGATAAAGATTGCCACCACATCATCAGCATTCTGAAAACGATAGTAATGGTTAGAGAGACTCTTTTTTATAACCTCATCAGAAGCCTCTAGCAGAGAAAAATCTAAAGAGTCCAAAAATTTAACAATAAGCTTTGCATTTCCATAAGCAAATAAAGCACAAATCAGAGCAATGGTCTCATCGTTATATTTTGAAGCAATAAGGAGTGGATCAGGCTTATCATAGGAGAGTTCGGAGTGTTTGTTTCTATTTTTTACTTCTTGATCTAACATTTCTTTAATTTTATTCATAAAGTATTATATACTTTCGTTATGAAAAAACAAACATTTATCTTAAAAAACCACTATCAAGCAGAGAGTGATGTCATGGTTCAAGCCCAGCTAGAAATTAAAAATAAAATTATAAAACTACATTTTAAAGTAAAAGGTAAAATAAATAACTATATTTTTCCAAATGTATCCAAACAAGCACGAGCCAACAACCTATGGAAAAGCACTTGCTTTGAACTTTTTTTTAGCCATAAAGATGAAAAAATATATAAAGAGATTAATATAAGCCCCTCAACAGAATGGAATTCCTATCACTTTAAAGAGTATAGAGTCTATTTTCAAGAAGAGAAAAGTACGATAGAGCCTATTATAAAAAATTTTCAACAAGAAAATGTATATGAACTCTCTTTTGAATATCATCTTGATGAAACTTTTTCAGAGCAAAATTTTATTTTTAATTTAGCAGTTATTTTATTAGATATTGATGAAGTACGCTCTTTTTATTCCATCAAGAGAACATCAAAAGAAGTTGACTTCCACAATAAAGAGTCTTGGTTCATAGAGTAGTTTTTTAAACTACTCTCGTATTTCGATGGGCGTACCTAACTTTATCATTGTGAAAAGATTGTCCATTCCTTCATTGGTTAGAGCCATACACCCTTCTGTCCAATCTTGTCCAAGCGTAAAGTCATTTCCATGCCCATCCCAATTCCAGTTTGGTTGTGCATGAATGGTTATTCCACCACCTGTTCTAAAACCTAAACCTTTGGAACGATCTTTATCCTCTTGATTCGGATAAGAGATAAGAATCTCTTTATAATAGACCTTGTCTTTTCTCATATCTATCACTCGATATGTACCTTCAGGAGTTTTATAATCACCCTGCTTTAATTTTGTTCCAACGTTATTTTTACCCAAAGAGATTCGATGACGACTTAGAACATTCTCATTTTCATCAAAAAGAACCAAGACCCTTTTTGACTTAATTACAACAATTTTAGAGGCAGGGGCTTGAGTAATTAACTCATCATTTGCTCTCCAATCATAAATACCAAGCTTTGGCTCTTCTTCAACAATCTCTTCCTCTATTATAGGCTGTTCTTCTATTTCTACAGCTACAGCTACAACTACTTTCGTTTCATTTACCTCTTCAATAATGGTTTGATTGTTTTCTACAATAGGGGGTTTTGGCTTCTTATCACAACCTGTAAATAGTAATAAAATTAAGATAAATAGCGATAGATAAATTTTCATTTTTATTCCTTTAAATAATTTAAGAGAATAGTAATGTATAAAATAAAATATTTACTTAATAAAGTTTAAAAAAGTTAATAAATATGTAAGAAAAGAGAAAAAAGTCAATGTAGAGGAGTTTCAAAATCCTCTACATCCTAAAAATTAATTGGTTGTATTATTGTCTTGAGCAGTAGGTTTTTCAACCACTTCAATCGTTGGTGTTGGGACTGGTGTTGGGACTGGTGTTGAAACAGGAACAGGAACAGGTGTAGTAACAACTGGTGTTACTACAGCTTTTTCACTCTCTTCTACAAGAGCATCATATTTCTCTTGTAGCGTCTTTAAGTTAGCTCTTAATGCATCATTAAGTTTGGTTTCAACAACTGGAACTTCAACAACCACTTCTTTTTGAGCAAAAAGCCCACCTTTATTTACTTGTAATAATGTCACAAAAGCAAACCCACCAATCATAATGGCAAAAATAACTCTACCAATGGTTTTTCTTAGTGCCATAAAGA
>Ga0256844_10000593_pt1 | contig 13891 bp, 15 predicted proteins | sample MusselsmetaG_FD_189100 | JGI IMG/M metagenome (GOLD analysis project Ga0256844, IMG submission 189100) | Mussel associated microbial communities from hydrothermal vent at the East Pacific Rise, Pacific Ocean - Mussels | ecosystem: Host-associated > Mollusca > Shell > Unclassified ... | reverse complement strand
CATATTTATATTTACCAGCTACGTCTTCGAAATTCAATTTGTTAAAAAATAACAAACAATACGGTACGGTAAGCTGTATTTTCTTGTTGAATTTCAACAATTCTAACCTGGGATATAGGAAATAGACAAATTAGCAGAATATACGATTAACATCGTCAACAGACGAGATACCAGATCAAAAAGATCTCACAAGTATTAACTGTCCTTCAGTCTCAAGCAGCACTATTAGGATGAGAGTTAATAGCATGTAGAATCCTGAGTTTGAGTTCTTCACTATCTTCGTCACCATTGATGATGGAATTTATGATCTCCCCAAGCAATGATTTGTCTATACTACCCTCAGCAACATGAAAGGTTATGTTTTCCATTATTCGTAAAAATGGACCTGCCAAAAATACGTATCCATTGAATAATAGAAACTGTGCACCCAGAGAGATAGCGATTCTTTTGTTGCCGTCCTGGAAACAGTGGAACTTACAGGCACTATGAAAAAGATGGGTCAATTTTTCTTCAAAGGTAGGGTAGAAGTCATCATTTTGGATATGCTCCAGAACACTTTCCAACCTCCCCATGTCGAGATGGCCCAGCACGCCTCCGCCACTTACCTCAACGGTCTTTCTATGAACATCAATGGCCTGTTCGATTGTCAGGTAGATTATCGGCATGATCAACGATCCTTCAGACGCTTAAAAACTTCTTTTGCATCTTCAAGACGCTCGACCAGTTCTTTACTCTTTTCACCAAGGAACCGTTCAAAGTCACCTGCCTGCAATGGCGTAATATATTCTTCCAATTGCAAATGAAGGGCATCACGGAAAGCAAGGTCGCGGCTTGCCATTTTGTTTCTTACCCTTTCGACCAAAGGCCTCCAGTGTGGCTGTGCCTCAAACTCTTTAAACAATTGATCCACTTGCCATGATGAAAGCTTTTGTCCTTCTTTAGTGAATGCTTCTTCCAAAACTTTGGCAAAGCCATATTCATAGGCGGCGATCAAATCCAGTACTTCTGAATAAAAAGTATCCCGGACTTTAACTTTTACATGTAGTCGTAATATCTTCCGGTACTCTTGAGCATCCCCACGAAATATGCTGACATAAATCTTGTTTGTATACATGGGATATTTGAAGTTCCCCATGTCCACATAATCTTTAAGCGCATCGGTAAACTCTTTCCTATAGTCCTCTTCCTGAAACCAGGATAAGACAAAATCCTCATCCCGCTGGTTGATATATTTGGTGCCACCACCAGTCCGCTGATTAATGGCATCAATGACTATATCAAGGATAGTTTGCCGTAAAAGTCTTGCCCTTTCGCTTTCGGTCAACAACATAGCGATATTCAGAAAGGCTCTGAAATCAAAGATACCTAGCTGTGGCGCCTTGTCTCCGACATGAATGTCGGTAACAAATTGTTCTTTAATGGCTTCTTTTAGTAACTTCAGTCGCTTACCGCGTATTACCTCGTAACCATTTTGTCCTAGTTCATCACCATATTTGTCCAGATATCTTTCGATAGTACGAACATCCACTTCAAAGAAGGTAGCAATCTGTTCTTTAGTCAGTCTTTCGGTTCCCTCAAATTGGATTGAGGTGAGATGCGTCGCCTTTTGTATTTCAGTAACAGCAAAAGGATTATTGAGGATATTCTGTCGATCAACTGGCGAATTGGTGAGATCTTTGGCCATTGGCCTTTTCTCCATAAAAGTTTTGTGTATTCTCAAGCCATGCTTTCATTTTTTCCTGGGAGTTTTAAATTAATGTTGTGTCGTTTTTCTAGTTAAGCAGCAATCGCTTGTAATTATAGCATGTTTTACGATTCTGGTTCCTTAGAGTTAATGAAAATCGGAGAGCAAAGAGAATTGTTATGTATTCATTCCATTTTTCATTAGGCGTTAGAATTGTGTTTATTGAACGATAAAAACATGCATGAGAGGATGTTGCAATACGATGAATGGTTATTTCTCGTTGTTCGTGCCCGCTTGCTCTAATCCTGCGAATCCTGCGGGGGCAATTACTGACCCTGATGAAAAAAACTCCACCTTCACCTACGCTGCCCACTTCAAACCCCGGCTGGCATACTCCACAATGGTGTCAAAAACCTTATTGCATTTCTCGGTAAACAGCCCCCGGTCATAGCTTTCTGGCAGGCCTTTATCCAACACCTCTTCCATGGCACTGCGGACAATCTTCTGGCTCTGGTTATCCTTATACCAGTCCTGCACCAATACCTTGGGGTGTTCCTCCAGCAGACGATGCAGCAAGGATCTGGCCGCAAGCTTTACCTTCTGCTTTTCAGCTTTTGTCATCTTCTCTTTCTTGAGCAGGTCGTACAGTTCCAGTTCATCTTCGCTCAAGCCTTCTTTTACATGGCGTTCATCCTCGGCCTGCATATCTTCTGTGAACTTTTGCAGATCATCAAAATAATTCTCAGTGGAGGAACCACCGGTATTGTATTTGTCGATAATCTCTTGCAGCTTCTGGGCAAAGTCTATTCTGCTAATGTTCTGGGCCAGCATCAGCTCGAGTTTATGCTCGATAAAAGAGCGCAGATTGGCTATCTCAATGTTTTTGTACGTTGCCTCTTTAAAATCATTCTGCAATTTTTCAAAGTCGATCTTGCTTAAATCCCATGATCTGCCTTTTTTAACGATCTTATATTCCGGGCTATGTTCCTGGGTCGTAAAGCCTTCAGCACCATCCACCACTACGCTCTCATCAAGCAACTCGCCAATCCTGCGGCAGATTTCATCAATATCCGCCTGCCCGATGATCCCGTCAATCACGCCGCGCAGATAATCAAATACCGGCACAAGGGGACGGCTCTTGTGGGTTAAAATCTCCGGCTTACACGCCTCGTACAATGAGGATATGGTGTTACTGTAGACATTATAGCCCTTGCGCCATTCATCTCGGCGCACCAGAATATCTGCAAACTCTTTAAACTTTTCGATCTTTTTAAAAACCTGTCTGCACTCCAGCAGCTCCGGCAGATCAATGCCCTTTTCAGCACAAAAGCCGAGACCTTCCTCAATAGCCTCATCAAGGAGCCGGAAGAGTTCCCCCTTCTCCTGAACCGGCGGATCATCACTGTCGCCATCACCCTGGGCATACTCCTTTAACGCCTTTTTCATATTGCGAAAGACATTATAATAATCAACAATTTCGCCGTTGTTCTTGGTCACCCTGTTTATTACAAATGAACTCACCCGGTTGGCCCTGGCAATGGTCTGCATCAGGGTGTGATCTTTCATGGGTTTATCAAGATACAGGGTGGAAAGAGTTGGTGCATCAAAGCCGGTGAGCCACATGGCACAGACAAAGACCAGCTGCAATCTGTCTTCCGGGTCTTTGAAGTTATACTCAATATCATGGCCGTGTTCATCGGCACGGTTCAGCCGTTCCCGGTGGGGTTTGATATCAAGCCCACGGTCTTTGAATTTTTCCTCTTCCCCGGCATCCTCGCTGATAACAACGGCCATGTCCACCTGGTGCATATACTGGATTATTTTTTTCAGTCGTGCCTTTTCAAGATCGCTGGAACTTTTTCTGATTATCCCCCGCAGCTGTATGATCTCCTGCTTCCAGTAATGTTGCACCTTGTCATACATCTTCACGGCAGTGAACTTGTCGATGGTCACCACCAGCCCTTTGCCCAGATAGCCACGCCGGGGGAAATGATAGACAATGTCTCTGGCTATGGTGTCCAGCCGGTCATCTCGTTTGATCACCTCAAGCTCGGTGGCAAATTTTTTCTCAAGCGCTGCCTGCTGCTGATCGTCCAGATTTTCATCTTCCAGAATCTCATAGAACTCTTCACTTAAATCCTCATTCTGATTCAACACCTCCGGCACCCGCTTTTCATAAAAGAGCGGCACCGTGGCTCCATCATCCATGGATTGCATGAAGTTATACTCGCTGACATATTCGCCAAACCAGGTGTGGGTTTTGCGCTCCCGGCCTAATAACGGGGTGCCGGTAAAGGCAAGATACTGGGCATTGGGCAGCCCTTTACGCATATTTTCAGCAAGCGTTTTATACTGGGTGCGGTGGGCCTCATCCACAATTACAATGATCTCGTCACTGTCAGAGAGCAGCGGATACTCCCGCCCCTTGTCAAAGCGGAATTTCTGGATCAGGGTGAAGATGAGCCGTTTCTGCTGGCTCAGGAATTTACGCAGCTCCTTACTGTTGGCAGGCCGGGTCGCCTCATGCTTTTGCACGGTGTTGGTGTTTAAAAAGTTTCGATAGATCTGGCCATCCAGATCATCCCGATCCGTCACCACCACAAAGGTGAAGTTACCCTTAAGTTTACGGAAGATCTTGCGGGCGTAAAAGATCATGGAAAAGCTTTTACCCGAGCCTTGTGTATGCCAGAACACACCGAGCTTTCCTGCCATCTCCTGCCGCTTTAGAAAAACCTCAAAGGCCTTGTTCACCCCGATAAACTGATGGTTCTGGGCAATGATCTTCTGGCTCTCCTTATGGAAGATGATAAAATTTTCTACATAGTCCAGCAGTTTTTGTTTACTGCACAGCCCGGCCACGGCCAGCTCCAGGCTGGTGCCGCTTTCCTCCACCCCTTTACGGTCGATCTTTTCCTTTTCACTGTCCACCCGCAGCCATGTGAAAAAATGCTCCCAGCCAGCCGAAAAACAGCCCACCCTGGTATGCACCGCATTGGAGAGTATACAAAAAGCATTGGTGAGAAAGAGTTGCGGGATATCCTTTTTATAATTGGTCAGGTTATCGCTATAGGCGGTTTTCAGTTTGATATTGGAGTTTTTCAGCTCAATAAAGACCAGGGGCAGACCATTGACATAGAGGATGATATCCGGCCTGCGATAATAACGCTCTCCCCTGATCCAGAGCTGAGACACGGCCAGAAAACGGTTATTGTCTGGATTCTTAAAATCAATCACCCGCAGCCGTTCCTGCTCCTTTTTACCTTTACTGTTTTCAAACTCCACCCCAATGCCGTTTTTGAGCAGTTCGTCAATCTCCCGGTTGGCAGCAATGGTGGACATGGCATAGCGTTTATCCATAAGCCGGGCCAGAGCAAGATCAATGGCATCGGATGGAATATCAGGGTTCAGCCGCCGGGCTGCCTCCTGCAACTGGTCGGCAAAGATAACATCACGCTTGTCTGTTCGGTTGGAGCCGTCACTCAGATTATCCGGGTCTGCAGTAAAGCAGTTGAGCAGGGTAAAACCCATATCCTTGAACGTGGCCAGAATTGCCTGTTCGATGTTATCTTCGGAGATAAAATTAGCCATGGCTACTGTGGTTTTGCTCCTCCGCCATGCTGGGCGGGAATTGGATGTTGAGGTCTTCTACGGAGAGTTTGCCGGAGATCAGGCGGGGGAGGAGGAGGTTTCTGGTTTTGGTTAAATTTTCGACATACCTGATAAGTAGAGTTATTTGTCGATCAATTTTCGATGCTAAGTCATCAAACTGTTTTACTAAATCAGAGTTAGGTCTGAATATCTTAAACTTTTGAAGTTCATTTTTTCCAACTGAATTAAAAATGGCTCCGTTTCCGATAATATCTTCATTAGTGAAAGCAACTTTGAGCAAATAAAACAAGTACGAATTGTACCTGTTTTTGTGACAAATAGCAGCTAAACCCCGACCAATGATCATGTCGCAATCGGCAATATTTAAACGCCCAACTGGTGCTCTTACACTGAATAAGATATCGCCTTGTTGGGCCCTTCGACCATCTATGCTGCAGAATTTAACTTTCTTGGGAAATCTCTCGCCATAAGTTCCAACACCCTGGTTAAAAGGCAATCCATCTCCTGTTTCGTTATAAAACTCCGACTTTGGACTTTGTCCCATTGTAAAATTTGCAATATCACCCAGAGTTGTAACTCCCCACCCCTCAGGCACCCCTTTGACAAACTTCACCTTGTCATGGCCGGGGAAGCGGAAGCGGACAAACCACTCGCGGTAGATCTCCTCGGCCATTTTTTCCAACAGCCTGATCCGTTGTTTGTTGTTCTCAATCAGCTCATCATAGGCCGAGAGGATAGCAGCGATTTTTCGTTGTATCTCAATATTCGGTACAGCTACATTTATACTATTGAGAATTTTCAGTGTCAGGAACTTGGTTGTTGCTCCAGTTGCCTGTTGTTCGAATGCTTTTAGATATGGTCTAAGAAAGAAATAAAAATATTTAATACAAATTTGTTCTTTTTGTTTTGGCTCAATTATATATGTACGTTGGTAAGCATTAAATTTTCCTTTGTAATACTTAAGAGGAAAAATCCCACCGGCATTATTTCCTGCAAGCAATACACATTCTATATCAAAAGCAAACGAATTAATTCTGTATGTTTTTTGAGCGCAAGTAAAGAAAGGATATTTCCCCTCTTCCTCCGCTGCATTAGAATCAAGTTTTCCAGTTTTAAAAGATACTAGACTATGAGCTTTTACAAAATTCATTCGATCATTCATCCCCAGCAATCTGCCGAATATTCTGCCCAATCACATCTTCCAGCACCCGAGCCTCACCATTCAACCTTTCCAACTCAACCTGCACACCTAAAACCTCGGTAATAAACTCCTCCTCAGTCTTGCCGTCCTCCTCAATAACCACACCCACATATCGGCCAGGATTCAGAGAATAATCCTGCTCTGCTACCCCTTCCCGGCTGGCAAGTTTGCACAGGCCGGTGACATCCTCATATTCTGCTTTGGGAAAACGTTCCTGCAGCCAGTGGATATGGTTGAAAAAACTCTCGGCATTTTTCACCTCGGCCAGCAGCTCTTCAAGGGCTGTCTGCAAGGCCTTGGTCTGACGATCCACACTCCGCCTCTTTTTCACCTTTTTGGCGGCGGCAGCCCGATCTTTTTCATGGCTGCGGATAATTTTGCCAAGCTGCTTTAAGCCGTCATGCAATGAGGTAAAGAACGGGGTAAAGGCAGCCCGCAGATCATGCTGGGCTTGATTCTTTCTGCTTACATCCGGTTCCGAGCCGTATTTCTTCAGGTACTGGTCATACGTCTCCTGCAGTTGCACCAGCCCCTGCCACTGGTCAAGCAGATCGGCCACCACCGCCTTGCCGCTGCTGTTTTCCAGCACGGTTTGTAATTGTCCGGCCACCGGCTCGACCTGTTTCCTGTTCTCGGCAAGCTTGGCTATGCCCTGTTTGAAATAGCTCTCAATAAGAGCCACAAATTTATCCTGTTTACCCCTGTGGAGATGGCTGATAATGGCAATGTTGCTGATCTGCTCTTCGGAAAACTGGCGATGGGCCCGGTCGATCTGGGTGAAAATATTGCGGGCATCAATAAAGAGGATGCGCTTATCCTTTTTAGCCTTATCAAAAAACCAGAGGGTGGCGGGCAGGGTCACGGTGTAAAACATATTGGAGGGCAGGGTCAGCATCCCGTAGATCAGATTATTTTCAATCAGATTCTTGCGGATATCCGCCTCGGAATGGCGGGCATCAGAGGCGGAGTTTGCCATGACCAGCCCGGCCCGGCCTGTATCGTTTAAGGAGGTGGCAAAGAGATTGATCCACAGATAATTAGCATTGGGTACGGTCTCGTTGCCCTGATCCTTTTTTTTGACCTTTGTTTTTTTGCGGGGGATACCGTAGGTGCTGAAACGTTTGTCATTCTCCACCCGGCCAAGGCTGACATCATCCACATTAAAGGGCGGATTGGCCAGGACATAGTCAAACTTTTCAAAGCTTTCAAAATGATCCTCATAATAGCTGATGCCCTGGCGCACATCGCCCCGCAGACCGTTAACAGCCATATTCATCTTGGCAAGCTTTACGGTTTCCAGGTTCTTCTCCTGACCATAGACAAAGAAGTCATTATCCGCGTCTTTGCGATGCTCCTCAATAAAGTTGGCAGACTGGACAAACATACCGCCGGAACCGCAGGCCGGGTCAAACACTGTGCCGCGATGGGGTTCGATGATTTTCACCATAAGCCGTACTACAGATCGTGGGGTGAAGAACTCGCCACCACCCTGTCCCTCGGCCATGGCAAAATTACCGAGGAAATATTCATAAATCTGGCCAAACATATCACCGCTGGCCGTAAGGGGAATATTTGCGAAATTTTTCAGCAACTGGGCCGGGATGGAGTTGTCGGTACGAGTGAGACGAAAATATTCTTCCTGGGGCAGGATGCCTTTAAGCTCCGGCTTATACTCTTCAATGGCTTCCATGGCCTTTTTGATGGCCTTGGCAATGTCTTCCTCTTCCGGCAGGTTTAAGAGGTAATCATACCGGGCATGATCGGGCAGATAAAATCCGCATTTCTCGATGGATATATCAGAGAGTTTCTTCTCCCGGCGACCACCCTTGAGCCGGGTATATTCTTTGAAAATAGCCTTTTCATGCAATCGGTATTTATTGTCGGCAAATTTAAGGAAAATCAGCCCCAGAACCGGGGTGGAATACTCACTGGATTTAAGATCTGAATTGGCCCGCAGGGTATCGGCACTGCGCCAGAGATCGGCTTCGAGCTGTTTTATATCGTTGATGGTCATGGATGTTTTGTTGTGGTCTGTGGCTTGCTGTTTTTAAATGATTACCAGCTGAATTTACTATGGATTTACCACAGCAGTTTGCATAGATAATCATACCACACACCAGTCCATCCGCAAGAAGAAAGCTCGTAACCTCTTTAACTGGCATAAAAAAACCCGCCCAGATGTATGAATTACATCTGGGCGGGTTGGCTAAAAAAGGGGAAAATGGGAGACAAAAGGTGAGTGCAAAAAGAACTGACAAAACATGCCAAGAAGAAACATGATACTGACAGTTCCTTTGCAATCCATTTCGGATGCTATGAGCTTCTGTTGGTTAGAGCTAGCGGTTAAAGGTTTTGTGATCCGTCATGTATCAAACTGATATACATAGGTACGGCTGTGCTCGGGAGTTCTCTAATAGATCAAACATATTATTTCTTTTGCCTTGACGGTTCGTATCCATGTGGATACAGTAAGGTATATGATATACGGACTGCGAAGCACAAAACAATTCGACAAATGGTTGGCCGGCATTAAAGATAGACAAGCGCGCAATAGAATACTCAGGCGTATTGATAGTATGGTTATCGGTTCCTTTGGAGATCATAAAACAATTAGTTCCAACCTTTTTGAACTTCGTATGTTCTTTGGTCCTGGGTTTCGTGTGTATTACACAATCAAAGGGCGTGAGATTATTTTTCTTATTGCCGGAGGCGATAAATCGAGCCAAAAGAAAGATATATCTAAAGCAAGAGAACTTTTGAAACAATTGGAGGTTTAAACTATGTCTCTTAAAACAAAATCTTTCGATATAGCTGAGCATCTGGAAACCCAGGAAGATATTAAAATTTTCCTGCAAGATGCCGCTGAAGGTACGCCAGAGGAATTTATTCATGCCTTGAATACCGCTGCCCGTGCAATGGGCATGACCGAAGTGGCTAAAAAAGCAGGAGTTACCCGAGCCAGTCTGTACAAATCACTGGCTGATGGAGGTAAACCCCAATTTGCTACTATCAGCAAAGTCAGCGAGGCACTTGGCTGTAAACTCGCTGTTGCTTGAATTTCTTCGTTATAGAAACCCATTCCCTAATCAGGTGGTTCTTCTTAATATTGCTAAGTCCCTCATTGACGTTTAGCAAAAACGTACAAACAAAAAAAACCGTCCAGATGTTACAATAACATCCGAACGGGTTTTTTGACCAAACGGTGAAGGCGGCGGAAGTCGAACCGGTGGTCAGTCCTCAGCTAACTGTATAATAACAAGTTGTTGTGGTAGTTGAAATCTGACTTACCGACTATGTGGCTAGTTCCTTTTTGTATCGTCCTGGTACATATATTCAATAAGTTTTCAAAATTCTTATTCACTATCCTTTCAACATTAACCAATAAGTTAATATATTGTTGCAAATATTAACCAATATATTAATAAGTGTAGTTTTAAATTAACTTATTGGTGAACAATATGAAATCGCAGCAAAAGCACCTAATTCGAGAACAGCTTCAAAAAACAGTTGATCGCCTTGAGTCCATACGCAGTGTGCGGCAGCCTGTCAGGGGGTGGTTGCGTAGCGTTCGTGAAGCATTGGGAATGTCCAGCAAGCAGCTCGCTGAACGCCTGGGTGTTTCCGGGCCCAGAATCACCGGCCTTGAAAAAAGCGAGCAGATTGGTTCTGCCACTATCAACACCATGCGCCAGGCAGCAGAGGCTTTAGATTGCGTTTTCGTTTATGCTGTAATCCCTCGTGAAGACTTCACAGCCACAATTCATAATCAGGCAAAAACTCTTGCGAGAAGGCGAATGAACAATGTCACACATTCAATGCTACTGGAAGCACAGCAGCTTTCTGATTCTGACCAGCAAAAAGCTATAGAAACGGAAGTAGAAAATATTATGCGAACCATGCCAAAGGAATTGTGGGACAAGCCGAATGAACTTTGATTATCCCCCAGGCGCAACCCCCCTTGATCCTGATGAACTGGAGGGATTACGTTTGTCTCATATTACAAATAGAGCTGAACTTGACCGCTGGGAGCAGGATAATATTATAGAAGCGGAAACCTGGGCTTTTCGTAAAACAAATGCCACCAAAGATACTCTTCTCAATGTGGATTTTATCCGTCTCCTCCATAAACGAATGTTTCGAAATGTATGGACATGGGCCGGAGAGTTTCGTAGCAGTGAAAAGAATATAGGGGTGGAATGCTGGTCAATTGGATCAACATTAAAAATTCTTTTAGATGATGTAACGTTCTGGATTGAGCACAATGCCCACTCACTCGATGAAATTGGAGCACATTTTCATCACCGTCTGGTTGCCATTCATCCCTTTGCTAATGGTAATGGTCGTCATGCCAGGCTTATGGCTGATCTGTTGCTTGTCCACCTTTTGAACCGGCCTCGTTTTAGCTGGGGTAGTAATAATCTTGTTAAGGCTGGTGATTGTCGGGATCACTATATTGCAGCATTGCAAGCAGCCGATCTACACGACTATGCTCCATTGCTTGAATTTGTTCGTTCATGATTTGACCGAATATCATAATAGACGCAGACGGTCTTTTAAAACTCAAAGCCAGTTGCCTTGATATTCAGGTATCAGAAAAACTCCTTAAACGTGCGTTACAAATTATGGATGCGCTACTCCAGGCCATGGTTTTCCGTGATTTTGATATTTCCCTTAAAAAGGGGGAAACCTGGGTGCATATATCCGGTGATGATCTACATTTTGGTATTAATGAAGAATCTGATTCCAAAAAAGTTACAACAAGCTTTTTCTCTTAATTCTGTATGTTAGTTATAATAAGTAGATTCTTCTATATGTTCAATATATGTAGTGAATTCAATAGATACCGATAAATTTTACACCACACTTTATGTCTATGGTAAGAGCTTCTCGGCTAATTCGATTCCCAATTAGGGAGTCGAACCCACGTCCATTGTTCTGTTTAAAAAGCATCTGTTTAACATTGTTTGTAAGCAACACTATCCAATCCAAATGGGTCTTTAGGAAGCTCATGCACCAAGCTTCTCTGGTAAGCCCATTTGATAACCTGTGGATCTTTAGCCATCTGTGTACATAGTAAGTCTGGATTAGGATACTTACCAACTCTACCAAGGTCTAGCCTATCACTATCAAAACAAGCCTGAATAGTTTTGTTCTCGTGATTTATGGTGGAGGTATGCAGAGTACAAGCGGTAATTAATAGATCAAGTTGTTCCTCATTTAATGAGCAATAATCTCGTAGCTGAATAGCCAGATCTGCACCACGTTTGCCATGGTTTTTATCCCAATGTTCATTCTTCCTCCGAGAATCATGGAATATTGAAAATAACTGAACAACGTTACCATCAACATCGACTTGTTCTGACAATCGTTTACCAATCTCAAAAACACGACTCCAATGGATGACACCATGAGTTCCATACCATTTTAAATGATACTGTTTCTTGATTTTTGTTAGTAATTCTATCGTAATAATTTTCAGTGACTCCCCTTTACATTTGATTATTTATCATTAATCACTATACTATAAACAGGGAAAAATATTGACGAGAATCCCCATATCGAGTATTTAGCTGTTCTTATATTTGAATAATACCTGTTTCCCCCCATTTTACATGGGTAATATCGCAAGAGGGGAGACAGGTTTTTTTTTGGTTTTTTTATGAAATTTAACAAACCAGCATATACTATTGACCAACATATCGAATTGCTAGAGAATCGTGGGTTAACTTTCCTTGATTACGATAGGGCAAAGAGATATCTGTTAACCATTGGATACTATCGCCTTTCCGCCTATTTTCTCCCCTTCCAAGTAGCACCAAATAAATTTAAAGATGAAGTGACGTTCACTGATGTCCTTAATCTTTATATCTTTGACCGTAAGCTACGTTTACATGTGATGGATGCACTTGAGCGTATAGAAGTAGCAATACGCTCTGTCTTGTCTGATACCTTGAGTAATCGTTATGATCCGCACTGGTACATGGACGAGCAGATTTTTAAAGAATCTTTTCTTGAGATACAGCCACGCAGAGGAAAGTCGCAATACGAAATCTTCCGAAACAAAATCATTTTTCATACAGGTAAAAACTACCACAGCAACAGAAACCCATCATGCAAACATTATTATGAAGTATACACTGATCCTGAATTGCCTCCTTCATGGATGATTGTTGAAGTTTTGCCAATGGGAACATGGTCACGGGTTTATGAAAATATTGAGAAAGGGAAAGTTCGCCAAAAGGTTAGTAAATTTTTTTCCTTCAAAACGAATGATTTTGCAGGATGGCTCCATGCCTTGACCTTAATTCGAAATAATTGTGCTCATCATAGTCGATTTTGGAACAGTACTTTCCCTCCCAAGGCTAAAAACATTGCTAAGTACACTCACGTAGGGATTCCATTAGATACCCCTTATGCAAACTTGGCTCTCATTCATGCTTTTTTATCATCATTTACGAGGAATGCTACTTGGTCAAAGAAATTGTACAGCCTTCTTCAAGAATGTCCTCTTGATATTCATCAACACATGATGTTTCCTGACGATTGGGATCAGTTCCCCTTCTGGCGGATTCATTCATCATTGATACGGACATCTTAATCTCATCTTCTATAGCTTGGATTCACAAAGTAAGTGCGACAGTTTTTGCTAAAAAAGAGGTGATCTGTAATAGTTGTTATTTTTCTAAACGACCAAGTGAAGGAAAGTAACTATGAGCTATTGCCAAATCACCTCAGAAGAGAGATATACGATTTCTACACTAAGAAAACAAGGATATAGTACCGCTAGGATAGCAGAATATCTTGGTCGTCATCCAAGCACAATATATCGAGAAATCAAACGTAATAGATGCAATGATGGCCACTACAGACCATTTAAAGCAAGTAGTAGAACGAGAAATAGAAGGTCGATTTCTCGAAGAAACGTACAGCTTTCAACCGTTGATTTTAAAATTGTTGTAGGATTACTTAAGTTGAAATGGAGTCCTGAACAAATCAGTGGATATTTGAAGAAGGAATCTGTGTTTTCAATAAGCCATGAGACGATATAACGATATATATGGGCAGACAAAAAGAAAGGAGGCACATTGTATACTCACTTGCGAGGATCGCCTAAAAAGCGTCGAAAACGCTATGGAGCCAACGATAGCAGAGGACGACTTTCGACGAAAAGACATATTTCTGAACGACCTGAATATATTGAAAATCGAGAGGATTTTGGACACTGGGAAATAGATAGCGTGATGGGAAAAGGTAGTAAGGACTGTATCGTAACTTTGGTTGAACGAAAAAGTGGGTATGTTCAGATAGGAAAGTTAAAAAACCACACCAAAAATGAACTGAACAAACGAAGCTTAACCTTGATCAGGCAACTGCTTCCGTACTATGAAACAATAACA
>Ga0256844_10000592_pt1 | contig 13904 bp, 11 predicted proteins | sample MusselsmetaG_FD_189100 | JGI IMG/M metagenome (GOLD analysis project Ga0256844, IMG submission 189100) | Mussel associated microbial communities from hydrothermal vent at the East Pacific Rise, Pacific Ocean - Mussels | ecosystem: Host-associated > Mollusca > Shell > Unclassified ... | reverse complement strand
GAGACAGCACGTGTAAGTTCTTTATGAGAGCTGATCAGTTGCTGGATATGGGTTGCCATGCCGTTGAAGGATTGTAAAATGTTCTTTATCGGAGAATGGTTTGAAAAACTGACTCGTGTCTCTAATTCTCCATCACCAAAATTTGAAGAGGCTGTTTGCAGTTTTCGTAAATCTCGCCAGACCGGACGCAATAATAACCAAACAATAAAAGCCATGAGAAGCCCAAGTACGGTAAAGAAAAACTGACCAAGGTATCTTAAGATCCATGGATCGTCAAAAGGACCTATTTTGAGAACATAACTGGTATCTTGGATTTGAGTGTAAATACCATCTAAAGTATTTTCGTTAAAAACTATGGTGCCCTGATGTTTAAGATTTTTTAAATCCTGCTGCCCTATGTCAATGGTTTCAAGTGTGAACAGGGAAAGTGGAATTTTAAACTTCTGGCTCATGGTTATGAGTGCCTGTTCCCATTCATTTTCAGGCTGGATCAATAAGTTGGTTATTATTATTTCAAGAGGTGCCTTTGCGAGTCGTTTAATAAATTCATTGTCACTCTCGCTCTTGCCCTGTTCGAAGTTTAACATCCAGACATTCTGGGGAATGCATGATAAATGATATAAAACATCAGTTTTATCTGGAGCTAAAACAAACTCACCCTGTTTCAGGCGTTGCTTTTTACTGTCCGATAGCTGGATGTTTTTGATGTCAAGTAAATCAAAATCAAAGAGAAATTGATCCTGTAACTGTTTTAGTTTGTTTTTGCGGATTTCAGGTTCTGCGCTGCCAGCATTTTTCATGCTCTCATCAAGAATGTAGAATATCCCTTCAACTTCGTACCATGCCCCTTTTTGCCCAAGAAGAAAATCAATCAGTGGCTCGAACACAAAATTGACATTAAGAAGAAAGAGAGTGGTGACAATAAAAACTGGTGTGAATAAGTGGAGGAATAGGCGTATCATGGCAGGAAAAGGTATCCTTTTGAGCGAACTGTTTTGATATAGCGTGGGGTTGCCGGATCATCCATCAGGAGCTTTCGTAACCTGGCAATGCGTATATCCACCGAACGATCAAGGCCATCGTATTCTATTCCAGATAAGGCGGATAAGATATCATCCCGGCTTAAAATAGTGCCTGCATTGCTTGTAAGCAGGTAGAGCAATTCAAATTCCTGGCTGCTGAGGGATAATGCCTGTCCTGCAAGGATTGCTTCCCTTGTTGCGCTGGAAATACATAGTTCACCAATGTTAAAAGAGGTTCTGGTTTCAGGTTTTTGTTCGAATCGTCTCAGTAAATTTTGGATACGGGCGAGGAGTACGCGGGGTTTAACCGGTTTTATCACATAATCATCAGCTCCAAGTTCCAGCCCCAGTACCTGATCTATGTCTTCGTCTCTTGCGGTGAGCATCAGAACCGGATTTTTATATTGAGGGCGGATCTGCCTGCAAACATCCATACCACCAAGTCCAGGAAGCATAAGATCCAGTATCACAAGATCGGGCTGTTCATCTATGATTCTTTGAACTGCAGTATCACCACGTCCCTCAATATCAATGATAAAGGAGTGCTGGCCCATATACTCTTTTATAAGCTGAGCCAGACGAACATCATCTTCCACAAGTAAAAGAGCTGGTTTATTACCCTTGTTGAGAAACATTTTCGGTTCTTTCATCGGTAAGTCCACGTTGTTTGATAGTGAAAATTTGTCCTTATTCTTCAGTTAGCAAGAGAACTGCCAGTCTTTGTTTAGTTATTAATTGTTGATGGTACCTAGCAGCTTCTGCCAAAATGATATTAGTAGGTTTTGGGATAACCATAATATGTTGATTTTATAAAGGAGTCTGGAAAAGTTCGTAACGGCAGCCAAAACCAAGTGACATGAAATGTAAAACTCCGTAATTCATAATTAAATAATAGTGCGAACTTAGATAAAAGTCTGTCGGTATTTTGTTATAGATTTGTAACAACGGAAACATTGTGATAATGTTTGGGGGCAAATTTGTTGAGATCACTCGATACTTTTGATGATGCAACAGGTGGCGATGAATAAATATTTGCTGTAGGGAAGCGGTTTTACGCTTTGAGCCGTGCAAACGTCTGGAAATATTTTGCCAGGATCCTCCTGTTGATGGTATTCGCGCCATTGAAGGTTTGCAATCTGGAATCCTTACAGAACCCATCAGTGGTCCTTTTCTTGCCATGCTCGAATCACAAAAGTCATAGATTCCTCTACATATGAGGTGATAGAATTTGCTATAACAGGTGCAATTTGGATAGATTTATCAACTGCCACGCGTTTGCAATGTTTGCTTCAGATATCTTTTCTTGAGAAGGTCTGAGAAATTTTATAAATGGTTGCTAAAAAAGATATCTCTGACGCAGAAAAAGCAACACTTACCATGACTGGTTATAGTTCGGTTTTGCCAGTATTGCTATGGCATCAGGTGCCAACAGAGCGTTTCCTTCCTGGGCTGGAAGTGGATTGCCTAAAATAAAGAATAGACATGATGCTATTGACCTCTGACCGATCAGATAAATTCCATTTTGAAAAAATGGCCTGGTGTATACAGGATATTCTTGCATACCAGAAAGAGACCCGGTCAATAGACCAATAAAACACAATGAAGGTTCAAATATGTGCTATTCAATAACGAAACATATATCAGCATTTCAGTTATGTTCTTTTCTCACTGTAACTATATTATTTTCAAACAATATTGGTGCATATGGTGAGCAAGGTGTATTTGATAAGACCTTAAAGAAGAATGGTATCAGCTTTCATGTAAGTTGCATCAATAACAGTTCTCTAAATGATCTTTCGATTGTTCCATTAGGTCTTGCAATTGACAATTCTGTTATCAAGAAAGAGGTTGACGGGATTGTTACAGGAGCAGAAGTTGATGATCTTGATGGTGATGGTTCTCCAGAGATTTATGTATATGTAAATTCTGTCGGAAGTGGAAGTTATGGAAGTCTTGTGGCCTATGGGAGCAATAATAAAAAATCTCTTAGTGAAATATATCTACCACCATTGGAAAATGATGAAATTAATTCAGAAGGGTATATGGGGCATGATACGTTTAAAGTTATTGAAAGCAGGTTGATAAGACAATTTCCGGTGTATAAAAGCAATGACAGCAATGCAAACCCAACCTGTGGTACGCGTAAGCTACAGTATAAACTGGTTCCTGGTGAGGCCAGCTGGCTATTAAAAATGGAAAAAAGTACAACTTTTTGAAATAATGCCAAAGGAGCTTTTTTGTAAAAGACGAATTTCTGGATAATAAAAATGTATGGAATTACAAAACCAGACGATATGGTCGAACCGGGTCTGATAACTTCCAATAAACTTTTTAAAAACGAAGGAGTGTCCCATGTGTAAAAGAAGGAAAACAGGTTCAATGCTGATAACTGTGTCAGGTTTTCTATTTCTTGTTGATCGTTTGTCGCTTTTAATTTCTACTGCCTTGGGAAAGCTCTTTTGTGGCGACAAGTATATGAAGCCTGTAAAAGGTGTTTTGGGCGATGGGTCGTGTGGGTTTAATGCTGATATGTATCTGGCAGTTCTTCTAGTTATTTTTATGGTATTTGGACTTTTTCTATTTATGACATCTCCCAATGAATGAGCAAAAAAATAAAGTTTGGTACGTGCTTGTGCGAACGGAATGGGCGTTTCATACAGTTTAAAGCTGCTCAAAGTTTCGCAATATTTTGTTATAGATTTGTAACAGGATAAAAAAAAGATTGGAGAATAATCCTTTGTTTCCTCTATTGTACCTCTTGAAACCACACAAACTACAGAATCTTTCAGAGTTCTTTGCAGCTGAAACGAAAAGCTGCATTTCTACAACATAATCACAACAGCCTTTGTCTCTGGCTTCCGATATAATTCTTTTTTTATACCCCGACATCAATTGGCGCGGGATCAATTATTCAGGAGACAGATATATGGCCATTCACATTACATTCTTTTTACTAATATCCTGCCTGTTTTTCCAAACAGCCTGCACCTCTGCAACATCGCCTGTAAAATCCGCAATACCGACGAGGGGAGATTACACTTTTATGCACAAGGAAATATCTAATCTCATTAAAAAGAAAATGAAAAAGAACGACGTTACCGGTTTATCCATTGCAGTGGTTGATGGACAAAAGATTGTTTGGAAGGATGGTTTTGGCTGGGCAGATAAAAAAAACAAAATAAAAGCAACACCTGAAACCGTTTATCGTGTTGGATCTATAACAAAACTGTTCACAGTCACGTCTGCCATGCAGCTTGCGGAGCAGGGAAAAGTAGATATTGATCAGCCGCTGCAAAAGGTGTTGCCGCAGTTTGAAATAAAAAGCCGGTTTAAAAATGCAGATTCGATAACTCTTCGAAATATAATGACACACCATTCTGGAATACCAGCCAATTATGCGAGAGGCATGTGGTCAGAAGAACCGGAAAGTTTTACCCGGCTGGTTGATTTGCTGAAAGATGAATATACAGCTTATCCGCCTAATACAATATTCAGCTACTCAAATGTTGCTATGACATTATTGGGCCATGCGGTTCAGGAAGTAAGTGACCAGCCTTATGGTGAATTAATTGAACAAAAGTTGCTTATTCCCATGGGGATGTCTGATTCTTATATTGCTAATGCGCTAAGGAATGAAACGAAATCGTCAAAAGGATATTCAGATAATGCGGAAGCCATAGCAATGCCACTACGTGATATACCAGCTGGTGGGCTTAACAGTACAGTACTTGATCTTGCTAATTTCACAAAAATGGTTTTTGCAGGTGGCCGTTCAGGTGGTCAACAAATTGTTAAAGCTGAAACGTTGGATGAAATGATGCAATTTCAGGATGGCGACGCACCTTTTGATCTGGGAAAACAGATGGGGCTGGGCTGGTTCCTGGAAAAACAAGATAGTACTGGTTCTGGCCTGAAAGCATCACACGGGGGAGATACTTTCTTATTTCATTCAATGTTGACCACTTATCCACGGTATAAGCTGGCAGTCATTGTGCTTTCAAACTCCGAGTCGGCAGCAGGCATTGTTTCTGAAATTGCTGATGAGGCTCTTACACTTGCTTTAGCCACAAAGACAGGCATTAGAAGACCAGACACAAAACATCTTTCTGATGTTGAGTTGCCTGCTACATCAGAAGATTTGAAAACTTTTCCAGGGTATTATTCATCAGAAAATGGTGTGATACAAATCAAAAATGATGGTGATCGCTTACAACTCATAAGTGATGATGACACCTTGAATCTGATACTGCGCCAGGATGGAAAATATCATCTGCAATATAAATTGCTTGGATTGTTCACTATTGATCTGGAAGGATTGGATGAACTTGGAATTAGTTATGGTGTAAAAAATGGTCGGGAAGTTTTACTCGGTGAGTACCGTGGGTATAAAATGTTTGTAGGTGAAAAAATTATCCCCACTCCTATTACTGAGTCTTGGAAATCAAGAACAGGTTCCTATGAAATTATTAACCCAACACCTGCGACATTCTATAAAGATTTGGAATTAGGCATTGAAAATGACTTTCTGGTTGTTCGATATGCCGTTCAACAACCATACAAGGAAGATGTAGAGGAGGGCGGTCAGTTTGTTTTAAAGATAGTAGATGACCTAAATGCTGTCATTCATGGGCTTGGTTCAGGGTTAAATGAGACCATTCGGGTGGTACACCAGGATGGTGATGAGCTACTGTTATGGTCCGGTTTTCTTCTTCGTAAGGTTCGATAAGATACTCCTTCATTAAAAGCATAGCGACTTGGAAGGGAAATCAACTATCACCTTTGACAGTAATAAACTATGTGAAAGCATATAAATACTTTTTCATCAAATTAATAGTAGTGAGAAAAGTCTGTTAGTTTGATGAAAATATTAACAATTACTGGTGTGCGACATTTTAGTAATACTAACTGCTTATCCGAAACGTTTGCTCCATTTGATGTTCTGTTCATGACCGGGGTAATCACAAAACCCTGTTTTATCCCCTCCAAACAATTTCGTATCGTCAAAATCCGCCAGTTCATGTTCATATGCTAAACGAAAAGGTAAATCGGGATTGGCTATATACGATCTTCCGAATGCAACCAGGTCAGCCATTTTATCAGCAAGGATTTTTTCACTTCGTTCAACATCATATTTCCCAGCAACAATAATTGTTCCGTTGTAAACTTCACGCAATTTCTTACGGAAATCTTCAGGAATAACAGGGGCGTCATCCCAGTCAGCTTCTGAAAGATGAATATAAACCAGGCCAGTTTTATCCAGTTTTCCAGCTGCGTATAAAATAGCATCAACAACCTGAGGATCATCCATGCCACGCTGCTTTATAAAGGGAGCCAAACGGATTCCGGTTTTCTCAGGGCCGACTTCATTTGCAACGGCGTCAGTAACTTCAAGTAAGAAACGAACCCGGTTTTCAATGGAGCCACCATACTCATCTTTGCGATGATTGGACGATTTTCGCAGGAACTGATCGATCAGATAGCCGTTACCGCCATGGATTTCCACGCCATCAAAACCTGCTTCAATCGCATTTGCGGCTCCTCTTCGGAAATCATTAATTACATCTTTTATTTCATCCCTGCTCAACTCCCTTGGTACTGGGCAATCAAGCATTTCTCCCTCTCCTGTCTGCTCATTGACAATCCATACCCGTGCTTCTGGCGAAAGAGCAGAAGGGGCAACTGGTATACCGTCAGCATGAAATGATTCATGAGACATTCTCCCCACATGCCAGAGTTGCAAAAAGATATGACCTCCTTCTAAGTGCACCGCATTGGTAATCAATTTCCATCCTGCAATCTGTTCCGGAGAGAAAATACCCGGAGTGAAGGAGTAGCCCTTACCTTGTGGAGAGACCTGAGTTGCCTCGCTGATAATAAAATTTCCTGAAAAGGCACGTTGCGCGTAATATTTTGCCATCATTGCATTGGGAACGTCACCCGGCTGGGTTGTCCTTGATCTGGTCATTGGTGACATAACTATTCGATTTGATAAAGTATGCGGTCCAAGTTTGTAGCTGTCTAATAGTTTGTTTGCTTCCATGTCTAGCTCCTTTCCTTCTCATTCGTTATATCATATATAATGGCTTCAATGGTCAACCCTTCCGGACCCCGAAAAAAGATCTGTTTAACAGGTCGCTCCGGAAGCCACGTTACCTGGTAGAGAACATTTTCCCTGTCCAGTGCTGCATAAAGCTTTTCTTCCTTCTCAATACTGATGGCAACATGGCCTATGACTCCGGTGTTTTTATCCTGCCTTCCGCCAGGGGCCAAATGAAACAAGGGGATATTGTTTTTCCCAAGCCAATATCCCGGAAAGCCAAACGGAGGCCTGTCGCATATGGTAAGGTCAAAGATATCGATGAGGAAACCTTTCATCCTCTCAATATCCATGGGTTGTAGAAAGATATGATCCAGTTTCATGATTTTCTCTGTTTCCGTTGGTTGAATGGTTATTTTTTTGGTTTTCCCATTGACACAACATTATGCTTTGTTTACTAAATTAACAATACACGTATTATTTGAAACACTATTTCTATATTATTGATAATCGCGATGCTTGAGAATCTTACCGACCTCCGCCTCTTTGTTGAAATCGCCCGGCTTTCTTCCATTTCCGCTGCCGGGAAGAAGCTTCATTTTTCGCCGGCTGTTGCTTCAAAACGATTACAGCGACTGGAAGAAACTCTCGGAGTCCTGCTGGTCAACAGGACAACCCGACAGGTCAGTCTCACGGAAGAAGGGCAGAATAGTCTAAATAAGGCATTAATCATTCTGGATGCGGTTGACGAACTAGGTATCACCCAAAACAGTATTTCATCCAAAACAGTGAAAGGTCGAATCCGTATCTCCTCTCCTGCATCATTTGGGCGTAAGTATGTTGCCCCCAGCCTCTCCAAATTTTTAAGTCAATATCCGCGCGTAAATATAGAATTGATACTGGATGATATGAAGACTGATTTGTTGAAAGAAGGCATCGATTTGGCAATTACAATAGCTCCTATTCAGGAATCCAATTTTATTATTCGTAAGATTATGGAAAACAGGAAAATACTGGTTGCCGGAGAATCGTATATTGATCAACATGGAAAACCTGCAGACCTTCAGGACCTAGGCAATCACAATGCGCTGATCCTCGGTGATTATGCCAGGTGGTCATTTATCCATAAACGAACAATGCATGAAGAAAATGTCACAGTCAAAAGCAATTTTAGTAGTAATAGTGGAGAGGCGACGGTTGCTGCCTCCAAGGCTGGACTCGGTATCTGCATCAAATCTTTCTGGGATGTCAAAGATGATCTGGAAAACGGTGTCCTGATCCATGTATTGCCTGAATATGAACACTCAAGAAAAATTGATATCAATATCCTTTTCCCATCAAAAGATTTTCTTCCTATAAGAACAAGGCTTTTACTGGATTTTCTGGTTGCAGACATTCGCTGCATGCTTGATTGAATGGTCTTTTAAAGTTACAACATACTGTTATTAAACAATAAATATTCTGTGTGTTCCATGTGGTATACAAGCATATGGAGTGATTCTCAAAAAAGGCTTGCAGATGATACGTTACAAAAGTTATCGGCAGTCTGTTGGCGTAGAAGGTACTAATCCATCTAAATAATTCATGTTAATCCACCCAGTATGTAGCATCCTGTTACAATAAAAAACAAAACTCCAACAGACAATCACCTTCAAATCGATCACCATTAGGAGAACAAAAAAGATCGATAAACCAACATACCAGGGAGGTAAAAGGTGATGAAAAATAATCAAAGAATCAAATCCAGAATTTCAAAGTACAACTGCAACTATCTGCTCATTCTCATACTGCTATTCTCGGCCATTCCAGCTGCAGCGGAAGATACAACAGAAATACAAGCGACTAACTTTATTCGGTCGGCTTCAATTTTTGGTTATCCCTTACTGTCTATTGATGAAAACCTGGCTGCTGGAGTAGGTGTCGGTTTTGCAACAAATCCTTTTAAGGGCGTTGGTGACGAAGCGATGCCATTCCCTGAGATCACATACCAGAACGGTGACTTTTATATCGATTTTGATGGAATCGGTTACACGGTGTATTCAACGGGAAATTGTAGTGTAACCTTACTTGGCTCATGGCGTTCAGCACCTTATGACAATGATGATAGTTCCTATTTAAACGGGATGGAAAAACGAAATTTTGTTGTTGAAGCAGGGGCTGCGCTCTCCATGGAGACCTTTATCGGTGATATTGGAATTGTGGCAATGAGCGATGTGACCAATAACCATAAGGGACAGATAGTAACAGTGCAATATTCAATTCCCATGGGATACGATTCCTGGGTCATTGAGCCTGCCATCGGTGTCAACTGGCAGACGAAAAATATGGTTGGTTACTACTATGGTGTCCGCCAGTCTGAAGTAAGGGCTGATAGACCCTTTTATGACGGAAAATCTGACTTTAGCCCTTATATAGCACTGAACAGCGCAGTGGAAGTTTATGAGAATGTTTTCTTACAGGCCAGCATCAATTATGAATTTCTCGGCAGTGGCATAACAGACAGCCCACTTATTGATGATGACTATGTATTGTCTGGAGGAATAAGCCTGAGCTATTCTTTCTAAGTATTTACCGATGATGAGAAATAATACCGCACTCATTTGTTGTTTGTTCATGCTTGTGTCTGTTGCAGGGTGCGGATTATTTCCCATGAAAACCCAAAAACAATTACCAGTTGATATTCCTGTTAGCTGGTCCACTGAAAGGAACATCGAAGAACTGCTCATTACAAACCATCTTCTGGATTTATTTGATGATGAAGAATTGAAAATACTTGTCCAGGAGGCTCTTAGCAACAATCCGAATTTAGGTGCCACGGCTAAGCGTCTGGAAACCGCTGGCTTTCTATTGGGCGAGTCCAGTTCAAAGCTGATGCCACGTGTTAATGCTGAATTCTCGGCGGGGCGAGACAATCAGGAGGTGGAAGCTGTTACTGGAGAAAAACTAATAACGCGCACACACAGAATTTCAGTGGGAATCAATTGGGAGATAGATCTCTGGGGACGATTGGCCGATGAACACAATGCTTCAAAACAGGATTTTGTAGCTAATGAGCAGGACTATATACAGGCAAGAGATGCTCTTGCAACAAGGGTTATTCAGACATGGATTAACAGCATTGGCCTGAAGCGTTCTGTAGCGATCGAAAAAGAGCGTTTGGCAGTCCTTCAGCATATTTGGGAAGTTTTAGTCAAACGCTATAAAAATGGTCTGGGAGATCTGGATGAAATTTCCACTGCAGCAAGCAGGATGGAAATAGCCAAGGCTGATGTGAGTGCTCGAAAAAACGCCTTTGTTCGGGAAAAACGTAAAATGGAACTGCTGCTGGGGAGGTACCCGGGAGATAGCTTAGTTTTACCAGGGAAATTGCCGGAAGTGGTCTTTCCAACCGTTAGTTCTCCTGCAACTGTTCTATTAAGGCGGCCGGATATTCAGGCAGCACTGGCAAGGGTAGAATCAGCGCACCTTCTTGCAGACTCAGCTGTTAAGGCGCGGTTACCAGGAATAAGTCTTTCCGGGAAAATTTTCAGGGAAGCAGCAAGTCTTAAAAATATAGGCAATGCCACTAGTTATTGGAGTTTGCTTGGCTCTTTATTGCAGCCAATATTTGATGGTGGAAGATTAAAATCCCTGGCGCAGGCAGGTGAATCTGAATTTCAGGCATCAATTATTGATCTACGGGCAGCAGTTCTTCAGGCAATAAATGAAGTGGAAAACGGATTTAGCCAGGAGCTTGATTATGAGGTGCAGGTTAAGGCCCTGAAGGTTGCCTCGAGGGAATCAGAGAGAAGCAGTAAATATTACACAGAACGCTATCGGCAGGGGCTGGATACCATACAAAATCTTTTACTCGCCAAAGAACAGGAGATGGCTATCAAAAACAGGCTTAATCAGGTAATCACCGAGCGGTTGAGTAATCGAATTAATCTGGCTCTTGCACTTGGTGTTGAACTTGCTGAAAACAATGTACCTGAACAGGAAATATAATTATGAGTAAGGCTATGAAAAAACAGCCAGTTCAGAGAAGGGTCAAAGTGAAGAAATGGCTGTTTTTTATGTTTGTGGCGATTGTTTGTGTTGCTGTCGGATTTGCAGTATTCCAACTGAAACCTAAAAAAGATACGTTTGTAAAGGCTGAAAAATCTGAAACAAAAGGAATAGTTGTCAGCGTACATTCAGTAGAGCCAAAAACATATGCTGCAAAAATTACAGCTCTGGGAGAGGTGGTTTCAAGTAGACAGATTACAATGAAGAGCCAGGTTGAAGGGAAGGTTGTTTTCCTATCAAATAAACTCGAAACCGGAAACATGGTGAAAGAAGGTGAGTTACTGCTGCGAGTAGAACAAAGTGCGTTTCAACTACAAGTAGCTGAAGCCAATAATCGACTGGCCACTGCAAAGATAAGTTTATTAAAAGAGGAACGTGAAAAAAAAGACGCTCGAACAAACTGGCAGTTATCCGGTATGAAGGGAAAACCTGCTTCTCCTCTGGTACTGCGTAAGCCACAGCTTGCTGCTGCACAATCAGAGGTGGACGCTGCGAAGGCATCATTGCAGTATGCCAAAACAATGCTTGGGCAAACAGAGATCCGTGCCCCTTATGATGCTGTGGTTATCCGGCGTCACATTAATTCAGCCGAAATGCTTTTTGCAGCAGATGAAATCGCCACTCTTTTTGGAGTGGAGAGCGTTGAAGTAAGCATTCATCTTGACCCTGAAAGCTGGGCACTTCTTCCTGAGTCCCTTCAGGAGACAGGAGTTACATTATTTGGGACAGGTCAAGCTGCAAGCTGGCAGGCGGTGATTATCCGAAAGAGTTATCACCTTGATCAGGAATCTCGTTTACGAACATTGATACTACAGGTTCAGCACCCTTTGGAATGTACTCCAAAGTTGCTTCCTGGAACATTTGTCAGGGCTGAGATAACAGGCCGACCGATACCAGGTTTGTTACAAATTCCTGAGTCCGCATTCACTAAACAGGGGCTTGTCTGGTTAGTGGATGTAAAGAAACAGCTCCATAAGTATCAGTTAGAGCCACTTTTTTATGACAATGGTGCTGTTTATGTTCCTGTACCTGAAACAGAAGACAATAGCCCTCTGCAGGTGGCAGTTTCCCCTAATGCAAGTTTTGTAAACGGGCTGCATGTAAAGCCATCGCAGGAAAAGGGAATACAAAATGATACATAATCTATCAGCCTGGTTTACCGAAATCCTGTTGCTGCAAATCTCCTGATGATGCTTGTGTTAATTGGTGGTTTCTTCACCCTCAAATCCATCCGTATTGAAGGTTTTCCGGCCATTCCAGCAAACTCTGTCACCATTACAACAGTAAATTCTGGTGCAAGTGCCGAACAGATAGACGTGGGTATTTCAAGAAAAATTGAGAAAAGTCTTGAGGGAATGGCAGGAATAAAAAAGATTACATCCCTGTCTGAAGATAACATTTCAGCTGTCTGGGTTCAGAAAACCAGTCGTTTTGATCTGAATCGTTTTCAAAATGAAATCCAGGAAAGGGTGAACAGTATTGTTGATTTACCGCGGCAGGCAGAACGGCCTACGATCAGTAGGGATGAGTTCAAAGTTGAGGCTCTGCTTGTTCAGGTGTATGGAGACACAGATACCGACACACTGCAGAAAGTTGCAAGAGATATAAAAAATGAGCTGCTTGCTCATTCGAAAATAACCAAACTAAAACCCTTTGGGCTGCGTCCCTATGAAATCCATGTTGAAGTGGATAATGATCGTTTGCAGGCCTACGATATAACGCTTGCAGATATTGGTGCTGCCATAGAGAGCGCATCACTCGATTATCGAATGGGTAGAATTGAAAGTGAAAATGGACGGGTGGTGATTCGCGCCGATTCCAAGGCCGAAAATTACAGGGATTTTGCATCTATTCCACTTCTGACACTGCCAGATGGCAGCAGCCTGTTGATTAAAGATATTGCTCACGTCACTCGTGGGTTTGAAGAAGAAAACCGTTTCGCCCGTTTTCAGCGGCTACCTTCAGTTGGCATGCAGATTTACACCAGTAAAAAAGGTCATCTTCTCGAAGTGAGCGAGGCCGCACATCAAGTAGTGGACAGAATCCGGCATCAGCTTCCGGATAATATAAAAGTAGATATCTGGGGTGAGTATGCCCAATACATGAAAACACGGCTCTCATTGCTTGCTGTGAATTTTATGCAGGGATTGCTGATCGTTTTTGCCTTATTAGCAGTATTTTTGAATGTTAAACTCGCCTTTTGGGTGGCCATGGGGATTCCCATCTCTCTTGCTGGTACCATTGTGTTGATGGGTGACAGGTTGCTGGGATCTTCGTTGAACGAAATCACAACATTTGGCATGATCATAGTCCTTGGGATTCTGGTTGATGATGCCGTTGTGGTGGGTGAATCAGTTTTTGCATCCCGCTCTAAGATAAAAGACCCTGTGGAGGGAACAATTCACGGGGTACGGCAGGTTTCAACAGCCACTATATTTGGAAGTTTAACCACTGTGGCAGCCTTTTATCCTCTTCTTTTAATAGATAATGATTTGGGAAAAGTTTTTGCCGGTTTTTCCGTTGTGGTTATCATTTCACTGCTGTTGTCACTGCTTGAGAGTAAGCTTATTCTGCCGGCACATCTGGCAGCAATCTGTATTAATTCTAGTACTTCACCATCTAAAAAATTCATTCCGCGTTTGTGGGGAAAGGTACAATCTGCGGCAAGCTCTTTTTTAGGTTCTTTAAACGAATCTGTGGGTAAAAAGCGTCAATTAGCATGGATGAAATTGAATTAAAGGTCAAGCCCTACGGGTCGCTGCGCGAACCTTGATTTCAATTTAATCCATGCTCAATCT
>Ga0256844_10000591_pt1 | contig 13922 bp, 12 predicted proteins | sample MusselsmetaG_FD_189100 | JGI IMG/M metagenome (GOLD analysis project Ga0256844, IMG submission 189100) | Mussel associated microbial communities from hydrothermal vent at the East Pacific Rise, Pacific Ocean - Mussels | ecosystem: Host-associated > Mollusca > Shell > Unclassified ... | reverse complement strand
TCTTTGAAAATCAAAAGAGGGAAAGAGAACTTAGACAACAGCAAATGCTAGAAGCTAAAATGGCAAACGAGAAGAGAGCTGCTTTTGCACTGGTTCAAGAGGGTAGAGATATCGAAAGAGCACAGAACTATGGATACAAAACAGATCATGATCCGGCAGTTATGGTAGAAGCTGATGTTCAAAATGCTGTAGGTATTGCACCAGAAACTGGAAATGGAATATTGCCAGACGAAGAGAGTCCAGCTATGGCAATAATTGCAGAGATAGATGCTGCACAGGCTAGAGGCGAAGATGTGAGTGGAATGGTAGCAAGTATCCCTGATGAGCTTAAAGGTCAGATTGGTGCAATCCAACAAGAGAGAGCACTAGAAAGAGCTACAACTCCTGGTTCTGAGCAGAACATGGCACCAACACAAGTACCTCAGACACCACCAAGTCAAGCGAATATGGCTAAGGATGCTGTACTTGATTTGATGGCACAAGATGCACAAGCTAAGGCACAAATGCAGGCACAAGCCCAAGCACAAGCAGAACCACAGCAATAATTATGCTATAATTCTGAATAGCCCAACCATTGAAGGCTAAAAAAGCTACTGGTTCTAAAAAAAATGAGCAATGCTTAGTGCAACTCAAGTAAAGGTAAATAGCAATGACAAAAATTGACTATGATATAGAACTGAAAAAAATCGATGATAGAATCATCCAACTCAACAAAGAAATTAAACTCGGTGCTGACATTGAAGCTTTGCATGAAGATGAAAAGTTTATTAATGTAATCATTGAAGAATATTTCGAACAAGAAGAAGAAAGAATTACAGGTCTACTGTTTAACCCAACAACACTCAAGCGAGAGCAAATTGAGAATGTAATGGATAAAGCTACAGGAATCAGAAACTTTAAGTTGTTTTTCAAAACACTTTTAATTAATGCTTCAATGGCACCAGAGCAAATTGTCGATGAAGAGAATTATCGTAAAGAGCTAGTTGATAGAGGAGTAGATGATGAGTAGAGATTTAGATTCTATGAACGATGAAGATTTCATGGCAGCATTAGATGATGCTGGTTATGACGATCTAGAACCAGAGGCAAATGATATTGAGGACACTGATCCACAAGATGATGCAGATGAAGATTTTGAATCGGATACAGAAACGAATGAGCAGATTGACGATGAAGCTGATGACACTGACGAAGATGAAGAAGATGACTTTGACTCACTTGTAGAGGAAAACTCTCAAGCAGAAAACGATGATGAAGATGAAGCAGATGGCGATGCCACTGGTTCCGATGAGGCTGAGGAAGAAGACGCAAACGATGAACCTGGTGAGGGGAACGAATCGGAAGAAACCACAGACGATCTTGATTATAAAGCAGAGTATGCAAAAATGTTGGAAGACAACAATCGGTTACAGAGTTTTTATGACGAAGTTACTGGTGAGTTTGTAGCCAATGGTAAGAAGACTAGAGGCTTCGATGATCCTAAAAAGATTATCCAATCGCAACAGATGGCTGCTGGACTAGGTGAGAAGATGGCTGCTTTTAAGCCATATAGACCATTTATGAATACATTGAAAGAAAGAGGAATGCTGGATAACCCAGAAAAATTCAATCTTGCAATGCAACTCCTTGATGGAGATCCGGAAGCGTTGAAGAAGCAATTGAAGGAAGCTGACATTGATCCTTTAGAAATGGACATGGATGATATTAACTATATCTCCAAGAACCAGGTAGCAAGTAATATCGAAATTGCATTAGATGATGTGATGGAGAATGCTACACAATATGGGGTTGATGCTCAGATTCGTGAAGTCATTAGCAATGACTGGGATGATGATAGTGTAATTGAACTACTAGAAGATCCACAGAATTCTGCTGACCTAATAAGTCACATGAACAGTGGTGTCTACGACATTGTACTAGATCGAATGTCAGAAAAGCGAAGAGTGGATACAAACCAGATTTATACAAGTAAATCTAAAATCGAGCAATATCGTGAAGCTGTAGTTGAACTAGAAGATGAGTATGTACAATATATGAACCATAACGAACAACAGTATGTAGAGCCTACACAAGAAGCACAGGCTCCACAAGAGCAAGCTGAATGGATTGGTAATATTACCGAAGATCAAAATGAGGCATATAAAGCTAAAGTCGAAAAGCAGAACGCTAAAACGAATGAAGCCCGAAGAAAGGCAACATCACTTAGTAAGAAAAAAAGAGGAACACGGAAACCCAAACAACAAGTTGATCCATTATCTATGAACGATGATGAATTTACGGAATATATGGATTCGATGATTCTTAATTAAATGACACACAAGGGATAACTTATGTCACAAAAATTTAATCAAGGCGGATACCCCGTTGGAGCTGATAACTCTACTATTGGACAACAAATCAATGATAAACATTGGTCGAGAGCTGCTGTAATTGAAGCTAAAAGAGTAAAAACTTTTTCACAAATGGGTGATAAATTGACTCAACCGAAGCACTATGGAGATAAAATCGTGAAATATCACGAGATCCCTATTCTTGATGACAGAAACGTAAACGACCAAGGTATTGATGCTAATGGCGTAACTATGGTAGCTGGTAAGTGGTATGCATACGATGCAGCTGGTACTAGACTAGGCGAGTATGCAACTGAGCAACTAGCTAAAGCTGCGGCTGTAGCATCTGGTGTTGGAGCAACTATTAAGTCTGGTAACGGAAACTTATTTGGTTCAAGCAAAGATATGTCAGTACAAAATGGTTCTTTCCCAGCTCTTACAGAAGAGGGTGGAATGATTAACCGTGTTGGTATGAAGAGATTGGTAATTGAAGCTCAGGTAACTGAATTTGGTTTCTATATGTCATTCACTAAAAAGTCACTAGATATGGATACTGAGAAAGGTCTTCTTGGAAGATACTCTAGAGCCGTTGGTGAAACTCAAGGTGATCTTCGTGAAGCACAAATTAGAAACTCTCTAATTGGTAAATCAGAAGAAAACAGAGTATTTGCTGGTGACGCAACTGCTATCGGTGAAGTTGGTTCAGATGATATCCTTGGATTCTCAGACCTTAGAATGATGGACAAAGCACTTAAAGATGCTAGATGCCCTAGATCAACAAAGTTAATTGATGGTTCTACTAAATACGGTACTACTACTGTTGGTAAAGCTAGATATGCTTATGTAGGTCAAGAAGCACTTCCAACTCTAGAAGATATGGAGCACAAGTCTAAGTCAGTATGGAGTCCTGTTGAGGATTACGCATCTGCTGGAACAATTGCAATGGACGAAATTGGTCGTATTGGACCATTTAGATTCATCGAAGTTGAAGATATGCCTAACTATGCTGGACAGGGTGCAGACTCTACAGACGGTACAGACGACACAGATGCTGGTAACAGATATGTATCAACTGGTTCTGACGCTAAAGAGAGATATGATGTATTCCCAGTTCTATTCGTAGGATCAGGATCATTTGCAACTGTTGGTTTTGAAGGTGATGTAGCTCGTGTAACAACTGTTATGCCTAAAGCTGACGCTCACAATGACGTTTATGGTAAGAAGGGTGCAGTATCAATTTCTTGGTACTACGGTATTATGTACCTACAGCCTACTTGGATTAGACAAATCGCTTGTTCAATGGCAGTAGCTTAATGAACTAACCCTCTGGTTCTTCGGAACCAGAGACACTAACTGGGAAATGATCGAGACTGTCGAGCAAATCCAGCACTATTAACCAGAAGGAAAAACAGATGAGTAAAGCATTAGACGATATGACAAACAAAGATTTAGCAGAGTATTGTAAAGAAGAAGGCATTGACGTTGATTCGAAGAATGTTTCTAAGCCTACAAAGAAAGAATTACTTGCAGCTATTGCAAAGTTTGAAGAAGCACAAACAGAACCAGCTGTAGAAGCAGCTATACCTGAACTCTCAGAAGAAGAGATTGAAGATGAAGGAATGACAGATGCAGATGAATTTCTTGCAGAAGTTGAAACTCCAGCAGTAAAAGCTAAACCAGCTAAAAAAGGTGCAAAGCTTACTAGAGGCGAAAAACGTAAGAAGCAAAGAGCTGAACTTATGCCACTAAGAAGAGTACTTGTTACTACAAATGCAGACAACCAAACTAAGACTAGCCTATTGTTTATTACATGGGGTAATGGATTACTTGGACACCTAACAGACAGAGTTTATCTTGGTAAACCTTGGCATGTAAGACAGGGTGCATTGAATAACATGAAAAGAGCTAACACTAGAATTTCTATTCAAGATGAAGAAGGCAACCAAGTAAAATTTGAAACAGTTCCTACTTATAACATCATTGAACTAGAAGCACTAACAGAAGAAGAGATCGAAAAGATTGCAAGAAGACAAACTATTCGTGATGCTTCAATCGAATCTCTAATCTAGTAATAGATTAAATCAGATACAATGTATATACTTGAACCAGATATTACATCTGGTTCTGATATGTATAAAAATAGGATAGGAGAATTTTATGGCTGATGATGCAATAATGAAATGTGATGGAACTGACCCCATACACATTCCGGATTGGGAACCGATAGTCGGTGAACGAACACTTGAAAACGGTGGTAGAGTCGGTGATCTCCTAACGATTACTAGAGCACACATAGAGGACGCTAAAGAGAAAGGTGAACTCAGGGAAGAGGATGCTGGTGCAGCCTATTCTAACGCTATCCTAGAGTCCATGAAGAGTGCTATTGCATTTGAGCTTGCCTATTCTAAGTCACAACTTGAAGTATGTTTCCTTAGAGCACAGATTGATAAGCTAAAATGTGACTGTGAAAACGATACTTTAAAGACAGCATCTCAAATTTCATTGAATTTAGCACAAGAAAGTAAATTAAAATGTGATTGTGATAACGATAAAATTCGTACAGAAAACGATACGAAGAAAACAGCTTCTCAGATTAAACTAAATGATCAACAGATAGAAAAACTTATTTGTGATTGTAAAAATGATACTGACAAGACAGATTCTCAGATATCTCTCAATGCAGCACAAGAAAATAAACTAGCATGTGATTGTTGTAATGCAAGTGCGAATACTGCGGCAGACGTTGAATATAGAATGCAACAGATTGAAAAATCAAAATGTGATTGTTCAAACAGTTCACTTATTGCTGGAAGACAAGCAAAACTATATGAAAGACAAGCAGAAGGGTTTAACGACAATGCGAACCAGAAGCTATATGATTCTCAACTTAGTGCATGGTCAATGGTATTTGCAGATACAGACTTAGATGTAGTAACAGCTTCAATCAACGAAACGAACATAACTCATTCATATGAAAGAGTTGCAGCCAGACTAGAGGTTGGTTCTCCAAACCATCTACACTAGCAAATCTCTACCATAGTAAAATATGGTAGAATATAAAAAACAAATAAAAGGATAAATTATGGCACAAATGTCAGATTTCTTAGAAAACAAACTTATCGATCATGTGTTTAGAAACACAACTTATGCACAAGCTGGTACAGTGTATTTAGCTTTATTTACATCTGATCCAACTGATGCTGGAACAGGTACTGAAATGACTGGTGGTGGATATGCTAGACAACCAATTACGTTTGCTGCACCTACCGATGGAGCAACTTCAAATGAAGCTGATGTAGTATTCCCTGCTGCAACTGGTGACTGGGCTGCGGTAACTCATGTTGGAATTATGGATGCTGCAACTGCTGGAAACTTGGTTATGCACCAGGTTCTAACTAATCCAGTAACAGTATTGGATACAAACAACTTTAGAATGCCAGCTGGTCAATTCACACTGACATTCGCATAGTAGGAGCATATTATGGCTTTTCAAGACAGTAATGCTTCAATGCTTGGCTCTCTTGGAGCTATTGTAGCTGGAGCGATAATACTTAATGCGACAGTTATAGCTACTGGTTCTCTTTCGTCAAATGCAGATGGAATGAGTGAAGATGGAACAAAAGTAAGAGCTAATGGTACACTAACAGGTACAGCAAGTGCTGTATTAATACAGAACTTTTCTGTGGACATGGTTGGTACATTGTCATCCACGAACCAGACGGTTATGTATAATGATGCTTATGTATCAATGTACGGATTTTTAAGTGCAAGTGTCTCACCAGCAGTAAGCATAGTTTTGTGTGCTGACATCACTGTAGATATGGAAATACTTGAAGTTGAAATAAATGGATGTAAAATAGGAGAGAGTATGGAAATTAAAAGATATAGAGGTGATACTTACCCACTTAGAGCAAAGCTTGGTAGGAATGGAAACTTTAATACGGCTGGTATAACATTTAAGATGTCAACTAAAATTGCCGATGGAACAATACATACTTCCACTGGAGTAATTAAAGATCCAGTAAATGGCATTGTAGAATTTGGATTCGATGTTGCAGCAGTTGCTACAGCTGGTTCTGGAGTATATGATATTCAAGGACAAGATGGATATATCTATACTTACGATAAAGGTCCATTCATATTACTTGAAGATGTAACGGTATAAGGTATAAATATGTACCCACCAAATTTAGCAAGACCAGCGTGTGGAATAATTAAAGACGATCCAGAACATTTTGAATATAAATGGGCTTGGAAATGGTGGCGACAAAAAACATATATTAGAGACACAACAAGCGATAAAGGTCCTCCTCCACTACCAGTCGGTGAATATACATCTTCATGCCAAAATGGTACAAAGAATACATGTTATGCACATCAGACAAGTAATTTTAAGGAAATAGAAAGAAGATATATCCCAGAAAGCAAAAGATGGTATTTGAAATATTCATTGATTTCTTCAAGTGGAACATGGGCGGCAGCCAGTCATAGAATAAAATGGGATCAAGACCAACCAATAATATGTGAAGAAGGAAAAACACTACAATTAAATGAAACACTTAGTGAAGTTCGTGAATATCATTGGGACAAATGCCCTCAAAATACATCGTGTCAAGGAGAATTCCCTGAGTGGAAAAGCTACCCTATGAAGTGGTCACAAGATTTTAATGGAACGAGATATAAGGGTCATCAATATGACCACAGTGCAACTCCAATACCAAAGTGGGATTCAGATGTAGAATACTGGTATTATGGTGATCAAAAAGACAAAACAGCAATCTATGCTGAACCGGTATATACTTGTAAGCCATGTGATGATCCAAATATTCCCTTTCCAGAAAAAGTAGATGGATGGTCCTATAGTCCTTCTTGGAGAGAAATTGATACTGACCATTTTGACTGTGGAGAAGTAAAGGGACAAACAGAAAGTGCTTACTATAATTGCATGAACAGTTATAGATGTAAGTGGCGTGATGGGTGGGAATGGAATCCAAATCCAGGAGGAGGAGGAGAGAATCCTCCAGGATGGGAAAATCCAGGAAAAAACATATACAAATGTGTTGGAGTTCGTGGTCCAATAGAAGTAGCAGAAAACTTCTCTTATGAATATGATATTTATTTCGAAGGTGAAATATATACAGAACAACCAATAACGATATTTTTATCGTATGGAGCTGGAACCCTTGTTAGAGGTATAGACTTTGATGCACCAGATAGGGTTGTGATACCAGCTGGTTCTAGAAGTGCAAAACTTGTATTGACAACCAATACATATTGTGATGACAGAACCAATCTATTTATACAGATAGACCCAACATCAAGTGTAACATCTGTTGTTTGTGATAATATACAGTCAAGACTTGTTTGCGGACCACCACAAACATATTGTGAAAAAGTAAACGATAACTGTAGTGTTCATTACTTTTTTGAACCATATGGACATAGGACTAGAAAAGCCAATAATATGTAAAGGATATAATTTGGGAATACTGTACGAAAAATTTGGATATACCGTTCAACTCTTGGAGCGAAAGCATGGAGTTGACATATATAATATGATGATTGATTCTAGAATAAACAGAACAGTACTTACTTGTCTGCAAAATGAAACCAAAATCAGAAAACTTAAAAATGAAATAAGACATGCTGTTGACTCAGCACACTTTAATAGCGTTGGATTGTTTGATGATGATGAACTTATTGGTATATCATTCAATAGTATTAATCCAAAGATTAATCAACCCTGGTGGGGATTGTTTATGGTTAAGAAACACAAGACCAGAACCAGAGCACCACTGGTTCTAGCTAACTATGTTCTGAATCACCTATATGGTGCAGAAGGCTATATTATGAGACTAAGTACAGACTCTGGATTTATATATGACAAAGAAATAAGGAATCTTCCTCTAGTAATTGGGTATTCTGTGTTTAAAGATGGCTTTAAAGAGCGAATCAAAAAAATGTGTGGAGAATAAGATATGTCAAGTTTAGATGAAGAAGAAACCTTTTCGGAACTTGCTTTTGTGCAATTAAACCAAACAGACCTATCCATTCGTGCTACAAAAAAACAACTTATATTTCAAAAACCAACAATGCAACAATACAATGAAAGATATTGGATGTGGAAACATGGGTACAGAAAAAGATATTCTAAGAAGTTTTTAGCACGATATGGATTTGAAGGGGAAAGTGATGGTAACTCCAATGGAGTAGATGATGCAAAACTAACATCATATATGCAATCCGTAGATCCGTTGTTTGATTATGCAATTGGTGCATCGACAAGCCTAGCAACACCAGAAGATATGATGCATTACCACTTACAGAACTCTGGTTCTAGCTGGTCAAATAGAGATAAAATACTTGATGGCAACAGACACCTAGACTATACATCATTTAAAGAAAATGGTGATCCCTGGGAACCAAATCATCACTTGCATGTAGTTGGAAGATTTACCCCAGTCGGTGGTGGAGCAATGACAAGCATTGAAATAACAAACCTATATGGTTCAAATGCTGTATTTAAAGTTCAATATAAAAGAACAGGTGCAGAAGAGACTGAATGGTTTTTACATTTAGCATATGCATCAAGTGTTCCTCAAGGAACAACTACAACCGGAGCGTTAACTCTGACACCAATAATACCACTAAAAGAGCAAGGTGTTGTTGTTCCAGAAACAAAAGGCATGAAGAAGATGCTTAGAAAGCTTAATGTGGATGCTGATGCTTTCGAAGAGATGCTATATGAAACAGATGAACAAGGTGAAGCATCTATAGACAATGCATATCTTATGAGTGCATTACCAATGATAAATCCATATGAAATATTTCCAAAAGTATATGTTGGAAAAGAAGCGGAAGCATTACCTTATGCATTACTAAAAGAAGCTGAAACACAACAGATAAATCCATACGGTGTTTCTGGACACACAGAGGGATTGACTCAAGAGGTTAATATATATACGATTACACCAAAGATGTCAGAAGATTGGTATATGGATCATCTAAGAGAACAAGCATATTTAGCTAGAGCATTATTTAAAACATTTGCATATTATTGTGGAGAATTTTCACCAGAATGTGAAGATATAAAAAATACTGGACCAAGATATTTAGGGAAATGTGTAAATGACTTTGAGGGGTCTGTTGGACCTGGAAAACCTCCATTGGAAGATGGTTTTAGTCTTCATGATTTGGCAGACAGAGCATCAAACTATGGAGGATTCGAAGTACACAAGGGTTCAATGAGTATGATTTATAACTTTAGTGTAAGCGTTAAAACTTATGGTGGAAGAGTTAGACCTGACATAAAAGATAAAAGATCACAGGGTTCATTTAGATACACAGGACCAATGCAAACAGCAAAAGATAAGGACGGTGAAAGAGAAATATACTATATGTGGACAGAGGAGGGTTCTAATATTGCAGAACTTAGAATACAAGTACAAATAGATGAAACAAGTTATCAAGAAATGGTTGTAACTGATTATTCTAATTTTATTGTTGTTCATGGTATTGCTGGTTCAGTAACTCCAGCAATATCTGTTGGAATGCCTTTTCCAGCACAAGAAAATAGACTCATAATTCCATATTTTGTATTATATGGTGTAAGATTCACAGAGTTTGTAACAGTATATGAACATTCGTTGTGCTTAATGGCATATGCACAAAAAGTTGTTGTTGTTAAATTTTGGAAAAAGATTATTGGTGTTATTATTGCAGCAGTAATATGTTATTTTTCTTCTGGAACAGGATGTACATTTGGAGTCTTTATTTATCAATTAATTGTTGGATATCTTATTGGAATGTTGATTCAACATATCATATCAATGATTGATAGCGAAATACTAAAATTTGTTGTACAAATTATTGGTTGGTTGATTCAACTTTGGATGGGTGGATTTGATTTCTCTGCAATGACAACAGAGGTTTGGTTAAAACTTGCAGTACAGGTTGGAACAATGGCAGTAAAAGCTTATGAAGCACATGAAATAAAAGCAGCAGCCGGAGCAGAAGCAGACAGACAAGCACAGGAAAGAATTGAAGAAAAGATGTCTTATGGTGACAGTATGATGTCAGTAAGTCCAGCACTGGATATGTCTGCACATTATAGTTTTACAGAGAACATATCAGCAGATGCATATATCAATGAAGCACTTGGGTCAAAGCTCTATAACTATGATCAATACTATGATGTGGATGGCGAGTATGAGTTGAGAAAAAATGTGAAGTCTGGTTAGAACCAGATGCCACTATGGTATATTCAAGAAAATAGGATATAATTGAGCAATAAAGAAAGATAAAAAGGATATGTGATGGCATTAGGAGATTGGTTAGGAGCGTTAAGTATGGGTATGGGAGCCTTGAGTGGTTCAATGGGAAGTGCAACAGCTGGTGCAACAGCAAATGCAACAACAGCAGTTGATGCGAATTCAATGGTTCAACCAGAAATTACACAGAATGCTGCAATGAGTGTTCAGAATACACCAGTTCAAGATATGAGTTTTAGCAATGCTGGACTAACCAACACTGCAACAGGAACACCTATTGCTGGAAACACTGCAATTGGAGGTAGTGGTGTTAGCACACCAGTGACAACTCCTACACCAGAAATTAATCAAACAGGAACTGACATGAAGACAAAAACACCAACAGCAGGAACAGAAGAAAGTGGACTAGGCAAAGGCTTATTTAGTGGAGAAAACATTATGAAGACAGCTCAAATGGTTCTTGCGTATAAAAATGATAGCGAAAATAGAAAGATTAAGAAAAAACAAATCAATCATAATATCAAAAAAGATCAAAACGCTAGAGATAGAACAAAAAGTGTTAAAGCCTCTATGGGATATGGTAGTTCGTTATCTGGTTCTGACTTCAAATACGTTTAATAGATAGAATATAAAGGATAAGATATGTCATCAAAAGTATCATATATGCCAATAGTTGATATGCCAAAAAGTCAACTATTAGCAACAATACGAGAGCAGGTTTCGCAATCAGCAACAGACAGAAGATTTAATCAACAGTCAGAAACAGATGAGAGAAGATTTCAACTAAGAATGGCTAGACAAGATAGACAGGATTCACTACAGGCTGCAAGAAACTCTCTAGCTGATAGAAGATATGAAGATCGTATTTCTCATAGAGATAAACTGGAGGCAGAAGCTAGAGCAGATAAAATTTCAGCACTAGAAGCAGAGAATGCAGCCCTGGTTCCAATGGACTTAAACTTGACAGAGACAACCCTTGAAGATGACAAGTCAAATATAATAGGCACAGACTATGATGTTAATAAACTAGCAGATGCTGGTCAAGCACCAGCAGTATATACTGGTTATTCTCAAGATGCAAATGGAGTATCGACAAGAGATATTAACCCCCTTAATGATGAAGACAATACTGTTCTTGACACATATAATAAAATAAATGCAAACAAAGATTTGACAGCTGAACAAAAAAAGCTTCAAATTATGCAACAACTCATACCAGATAGTGAACTTGCAAAAGACAAATCTGGAGCAGAAGTGGCTGGCGAAAAAATAAAGGATGCAACAGAAGCAATATACTCTAATCCACTCTTCAATCCAGGTGTTGCTGCAAGATCAGCAGTAAAAGGACTAAAAGATGGATATGAATATCTAACTGACTCTTCAACTGAAAAAGCTGAAAAAGCAGCAAAGGCATCAGTAGCAAGAAAAAATAAACTTGTAGACAAAGATGCGTATCAGAAACTTGTTGATAAGGTAACAAAACTTTCATCAAGAAAAGAAACTAACAGGCTTGGTAAAGATAAGATTAAAAAATCAGAAGCAGCATTTTCTGAGTGGATGAAGCAATATCAAAAACCAAAATATGCACAAAAATCTGTAACATCTCCTGTAAAAATAGATAAAGCACTTCTTGAGGTAAAAAAGTTTATTTCAAGAGAAGAGAAGAAAATAAATCCTAACCTTACAGGTCTAGCAAGAGCCAGAAAGATTAATGCTATCAGAAAAAGAGCTGCATCTGGTCTTGATCCTTATATGAAAAGTAGATTAAAAAGAATAGAAAGACAAGAAAAAACTTCTGAATTTATTACGCATGAACAAATAAAGACAGCAGCTGGAATAAAGCGTGATAGAGCAAAAACAAGAAGCAAAGAGGCTTCAAGAGCTAGAGAATATATAGCTAAAAAGCCTGAGCGTGACTTGAAGGCAAAAGAAACAGAAGCATCAATAAAGAATAAAAACGCAGATACAAAATATAAAGAAAGAAAGAAATAATAGAATAAACTAAAAAGGATACGATATGGGAAACGATTATGAATCCTTATTTAGTGATGATACACTTTCATCTTACGATAGTCTATTTGCTGACGATACTACTGGTTCTGAGGAGGAAAATCCTTGGAATGCACCAAACCTAGATAGAGCAAACGAACTCAAAAAGAAAGAACTATTCCGAAAAGGAAAACTTCAATACGAAGATGATGGCGAATTAATACATGACAGTAATGCCATGATTAGAGCCAAAGAAACAGCTAACGCTGGTATTCGTGGTGTTGACTGGTTGCTTGAAGCTTCTGAGAATGTAGCAGACTTTGGACAAGGTGATTGGATAGGTCACTATGATGGATTTATGGCAGAGAATAACGGTAAACGATATTCAATGGACAATAAAGACTTCATTGCAGCTAGAGATTTAGGTGAAAACTCCACAGAACAACTTATCTCACAATACAAGAATGCAGTACATGATGAAAATGCAGACAAAGGTATCTACACATTAAAGAAATTTGATGGTTATGATGCCTCTGGTTCTGAAAAGTTTATCTACAAATATGGACTTGCAGAAGTCGGTGCCGATACTCGATACAGAGATCAATGGGTACAAGATGGATATGAGATTGTTGAAGAGAAAAGATTTGCTGGTGCAGAAGACTGGGAAAAAACTTGGAATGCCTCACAGGGTGTACTAGACTCTAGAGTATTGGATAATTCAATAGATTTAGTAAAAGACCTTGATGGCAATATGGTAACAAGAGATGTTGCTTCTGGAATCAATTTTGGTGCTGGAAAGACTGAACTTTTAGACCATGACCTACTTGGTACTGATGTTGGAAAAACACAAGAAGACTATGACCGGAACCAGGTAGAATCTGAAAGACTCTCAAAGATGGCTGATGCTAGATGGCAATCAGGTATGTCTGACTCAGTAGTTGATGCAATACAGTCTGGTGCAGCCAAAACACTTGTAGATACAGCTGACTTCATTCTTGATGTGGTAACTCCATTTGGAGACAATACACTATTAAACAATGTAAAGAAACAAGAGAATATTGATAAGTGGGTTGGATATGACAGAACTCAATCAACTCAGGCACTCAGTGATGCAGCGACATACTGGAAGCAAGGTAACTATTTTGATGCAGTAAAGATGGTTGTAACTGATCCTAACACTATGGCAGAATCAATTCCTATGATGATTGGTATGGTAGCTGGTTCTGGTAAGTTTACAATGGCAGCTAAAGCAGCTGATAAGCTAAACAAAGCAAGAAAAGCTGGTAAAGGCGTACAAGAATTAAATAAACTTGAAACTGAATTAAAATTAGCA
>Ga0256844_10000590_pt1 | contig 13954 bp, 16 predicted proteins | sample MusselsmetaG_FD_189100 | JGI IMG/M metagenome (GOLD analysis project Ga0256844, IMG submission 189100) | Mussel associated microbial communities from hydrothermal vent at the East Pacific Rise, Pacific Ocean - Mussels | ecosystem: Host-associated > Mollusca > Shell > Unclassified ... | reverse complement strand
AACAATTTATTAAATTTTCTTAAGACACAACTTTTTGTCTCTTTCATGGTTACAATGGTATCCTCTAGCTCAATGTAAAGTAGACTATTCTCCCCATCAAGTACTATTGCTGAGTCATTTACGTCAATACAAGTTGTGTATTTGTTAATAACCTTTCCATTAAACTCAATGACTTTTAAGTTGTATACATGGCAAAACTCCATGACTGTATCAAAGGTAGACAACTCTCCAATCTCTATCTCCTTAAGTATCTCAGTTACATAAAGAGGTACTTCAACAATAGCCATATTTCCTTTGTTATCTACTATATTAACTCTACTGACCATTTTATACTCTCCTTACTTTATTACTGTGCATATAATTATTCTACTATTTATCTCTTTAAAATCTCTAGTTTTCTTAACTTAAATTATTATTTTAAATTATTAATACACTTATCTAACATATTTCCATCATATTTTATTTAAACCATAGATAAAATCCATAAACTCATTTTCTTCTCATTTATTTATATTATAATATCTTCAATAAAATATGAGGGAACAGAATGAACATTGAACTACTAAGCGAGATTGTTGATTATGGCATACTTGGACTCCTAGCACTAATGAGTTTTTTAACACTTTTCTTTTGGATTGAGCGTCTTCTTTTTTACAGAAATCTCAACGTCAAAAAATACAGAACCATTGAAGCACTAGAGATTGACCTTACCAATAACCTCTCCGTTATCTCTAGTTTTGGAGCAAATGCACCCTACATTGGATTACTGGGTACAGTTCTGGGAATCATCATTACTTTCTATACTATGGGACAAACCACAGAGATGGATGTTCAAAACATCATGACCTCTTTAGCACTGGCACTTAAAGCAACAGCCATGGGTCTTGTTGTGGCAATTCCTGCGATTTTCTTCTACAACCATTTAAACAGAAAAGTAGAAGTACTCATTAACAAGTGGATTATTCACAGCAAGGAGAACTAAATGCGACGCTCTGCAAAGTTTGATACCATTAACGTTGTTCCCTTCATTGACATTATGTTGGTGCTTTTGGTCATTGTTTTAACTACTGCCTCATTTATTCAGACAGGTCTTATTAAACTTGACTTGCCTACAGGTTCGAGTAAGATTAAAGAGAAGCCAAAAAAAGAGCTCAAAATCTCCATTAAAGAGAATGGTGACATCTACTTTGACAAAGAGAAGATTGCACATAATGACGTAGAGAGATTACTACTTAAACATGACAAGAAAAATCCAATTCACCTCTACTCTGACAAAAATGCAAAATTTGACAACTTTGTCTTTATTTTAGACATATTGAAAAAACATGAATATGAAAACCTAGGAATAATTACTAAAAAATGAGTGGAATTCGTTACTTTATCTCTCTCCTCATCAGCCTAAGTATATTTGGTGTAATTAGCTATGCACTTCTCTCTTTAATAGAAGAAAAAAAACTGCTAAAAAGTACAGCAAGTAGTGTCATTAAAATAGCATTGATTAACCCTGTAAAGAAGTCTCCTACAAAAAAAGTCTCTACGCCAACCCCAACGGTTACTACTCCTCAAAAAGTGCTTGCTGTGGCAAAACCTGTCACAAAAAAAGTAACGAAAAGAGTGGTCAAAAAAGTAACAAAAAAAGTTGTTAAGAAGAGTAAACCAAAACCTAAAAAAATTATTAAAAAGCATGTCAAAAAAGTAGTTAAAAAGGTTGTTAAAAAACCAAAGTATGTAGCACCTAAAGTTGTAGAAACAGTTGTGCAAGAACCCTACTATGCACCTGTTTCACGAGTTGTTGTTCCTGCTCCTGTGGTTAAACCTGTTCCCAAAATAGTTAAGGCTCAACCTGCTGTGGTGGCAAAACCTGCTGGAGACAATGGTCGAGCAAAAAAAGCTTTTTTACGAAATGTACGCTCTAAAATTATTGCCAATAAAAAGTACCCAAAAATGGCACTTCGTAGGCATGTAGAGGGGTCTGTAAAGATTCGTTTTGACATTACAAAAGAGGGTTATGTCAGTAACATTCGTTTTATTAATGGGAAAAGCATCTTTCATAAGAGCATACGAAAAACACTAGAGAGAACTTTTCCTGTGGGCATTCCTTCTGTAATGAGAGGAAAACTACCCATCTCAGATGTAAGTGTTGTCTTACACTTTAACATCAACTAGGACTCATTGACCCCAACAGCACCAACCACACTGGAGATGGCTCTAATACGGGACATTAAATCCTCTTTTTCATCAATGACTAAGTTCAGCTTCTCTGCCACGACAGCATACTCTTTCTCTAAAAACTCTAGCCTATCATGTTTCTCCATTTTATAATTGTCTAACTGTACTCTTAATGCTTCTTCGGAGAGGGTAAGTTCTTCTAGTTTCTTTCTCTGTTCTTCATTCAGCTCAGTTAAATTTTCTAGGTTCTCCTCTGTAACTTCATGCATCTCCTCTAGAGACTCAAGGCTCTGTCCTAAGATTCCATTACTGGTCTCTAAACCCTCAATATTTTCAATATGCCCACGCTTCTCCTCTTTAAGTCTCTCAATTTGACTCTCTTGAAGTTTAAACTCATTGCTCAATGCCTCAAAACGTGTTTTATATTTTTGCAGTACTTTTAACTGATCTAAATGTTCAGCACCATGTTTGTCAGAAGAGTTTAACTGTGTCTTTAGGTTACTCACCATCTGCTCCAACTCGGCAATGCTATCCTCTTGCTCCTGATTAAGACTTACCTGTGTAACCAATCGCTCTTCACCTTTTGAATAAGCCTCTTTTAACGACTGATATGCCCCCATGACCTTCTTCTTTTTGACTCGCTCATCATTCTCTCCACTCTTACACAAAAATCGTCCCATTAACAGACCAATAATTGCAGCCAACAATAAGATGGCAATTAACTCATACTCTAAACTCCACATACTATACTCCTCCATTTTCTATGACTTTAAACTCAATTCTTCTATTTTTTGCTCGTCCCTCTTTACTATTGTTATCAGCAACTGGTCTGTTTTCGCCCATTCCTTTTGCATCTAAGCGTTCTAACGGAATGCCCAATGAGAAGAGTTTTGCAACCACAGCTTTAGCTCGACTAAGACTTAACTCTAAATTTTCCGTATCGTTCCCCAAACTATCCGTATGTCCAACAATCTCTATTTTTACATTTGGACAAAGTAACGCTATATCACTTAACGCTTCCAAGAGTTTATAGTTACTATTTTTTATAAGTGATTTATTGGACTGAAACTCAATCTTGTTTTTTCCTAATAATAGATTAAACTTCTCTTGACAAATTCGAGCTGCTGCATCCATTGAGACCATGTGTGAATGGATGTTAAAACCATCTTGTCTAAAAACATTTAAATGCTTCTCAATATCTTCTTGCTCTTGACTTGTTTTAATTTTTCCAGAGATATGTAACTCTTGATCAACAATATTTACCGAAGATAACTCAAATCTTTTCATCTCTTGAACAAGGTTTAAAATCAACAAATTCCATTTATTTGGTTCACCTGATGCAATATCTACCCTATCTATAGGAATGACTCCATATAAATTTTTAATCTTTTCAAAAAGTCTCTCTTTGCTCTTTATTGAAGGCATATAACCCTTAAGTTCTATCTTTTCCCCATCATAATTCATATTCAACGTATAAGGCAACATCATCATAGGTGAAATTTTATCTTTAATATTACGAATCCCCTTTACCTCTTCTACTGAATGCAATACTTGCTTATGTGCTTCAAGAGTTGGGGCAATCCCACTTAACACCAAGTCCCTATTTTCTACTCTAACTGAAACCCAATTTAGCCCATTACTACTCAGATTTTTTTCTACCCTCTCTTTTAATACAGTAGGAATAATACTACTATATTTTGGTACAACCAAAAGAACAAGTAAGAGTAAAAGTAACAGTCCAAAAAGCTGTGAATAAAAAAGTCTACTTCTCATTATCATCCTTTATTTCAGTAAGATTAACTTTATTTACTTTAGTCATTTTTTTAACCTTTCCTTCGCCAAAAAGATTTGGCATCTCTTTCACATACATCTCCTGTGTTGTCTCAGGAAATTGTGTAATACGAATCTCTTGTGGAGGTAGAGATTCATGTTTTAACGTAACATTTTGCTCTCGGGTAAGAGCAATATCGATTCCTGCCTCATAAAAATTCAAATACATCAACTCCATTAACTCACCCTTTGCACTCCCTTTGTCTTCTGGGTCACCAATCCAGCACTGAAGCCGAAACTGTAAAGCGTACTGTTCAAAACCAATCATCATTGCTTTTATCTCTTTATCTTTTGCTACTCTTTTAGCCATCTTAGCTGAATCAACAAGCAGTAGTTTAATCTTCTCTACATCTTCTCCAAAAGCTGTTGCGACATCTAACTGTATACGAATACCAAACTCTTTAGAAGAAGATTCATTTACAATTTGGGATGTTCCCATAATGGTATTTGGAACAATCACTTCAACATTATTTTTAGTCACCAAACGGGTATTTCTTAAACCAATATGGCTTACTCTTCCTTTTAAATTCCCTTTAACATAGACAACATCTCCAACTCGATACGGAGCATCTGTTAAAATTAGAATTCCTGCAATAATGTCGGAGAGGGTATCTTTTGCTGCCATACCAATTGCCATTGCACCAATTCCAGCCCCTGCCAAAAGAGCTGTCATATCTACATTCCAAATAGAGAAGACCAAATAGAGTCCAACGATGTAAAAAGCAATAAGTGCTGTGTTTTCAAAAAGAGGTAACGTTGACTCTTGAATAACACTAACCACCTCGTCATTGCTCTTCTCTTTTGAATTTTTTGCCATTTTATAAAGTAAACTCCGTACAACTTGTAATAAAAAGCCTACTAGAGAGAGTAATAAAATAGATTTTACAATAGAAGAAAAAATGAAACTCATGTTTTCAGAGAGTGATAACATCTTAATTGAGAGTAAAATAAACAAGAAAAATATCAATTTAAATATAAAAGAGCGTAGGCTATTTAGTAACTCTTTGTCCAGAGATAGATTAATTTTTTGAGCCAAACTCTTAATGGCTTTTGGGATATATGTACTAAAAAGTTTTGCAATTAGAAAGCCCATTGAAACGGTCACTGCTATCTTAAGTAACATCATAAAATCAAAACTATTCCAACGGTCAATAGTCTCTATATAGAATTGATTTATTGATAATTTTATCAACTCATAAGATTGAAAAAAAATCTTCTCTAAACTCTCCATAAATTTTCTCCACTAATTATTTTATCTTATAGTATAACCAAAAAAATGGTGAAATACTGATGTTTTTTTTTACTTTTTTTCATTGAGAAAAAAGATTAACAAAGCAAATATCATCACAAATTATAATTTACACCTATAAATTCATAAAATATAAAACTAAATATAAATATAAAAATTGTAGTATTAATTACAAGGGATTTTAAGAAGGAGTATCTATGTTAAGTTTATCAAAAGTTAAAATGGCTGGTCTACCATTTTTATTGATTGTCTATTTGCTGCCCATAAGAAGTGCTGCAGATACAGATTTATGTAATGGTGTCATTAACTATCAAGTTAAAAAAAACAGCAACTCTGTCTATGGTGCGTTAAACTGTAAAGGCTCTACAAATGTAGGAACTTTTCTCAAAACATGGGTACCAAAATTTAAAAAAATATATCCACAAATTACTACAAATATGGAGTTTAAAGGCTCTTCTGATGCAATAAGGGGGCTTATTGATGGCTCTGCTACCATTGGTGCAATGAGCCGTCCCATTAAGAAAAAAGAGCGTGAAAACTTTAAGGATCTAAAGGGATACATTCCTACAGAAATTAAAGTTTCTCTTGATGCATTAGCCATCTACGTTAATCGACTCAACCATTTAGAAACCATTACACTCGAAGAGCTAGATGCTGTTTTTTCTACTGAACATAAAAGAGGTTATAAAGAGAAAATAGAGACTTGGGAGCAACTAACACAAAAAAAAGAGAAGATAAACATCTATCTTTTCGATAAAAACTCAGGAACACGATCTTACTTTAAAAAACAAGTTATGCTTAAGGCTGACTATAATAGTAATCTTGTAGTGAGTGAGAAATACACAACTACAAATGAAGTTGTTGCACGTGTTGCAGAAGATATCAATGGTATCTGCTTTGGAAGTGTTGGTGTACAAAACTTTAAAGTTAAAGCACTCTCTTTAGCAAAACGTAAAAACTTTCCCATTTATGCTCCATCAGATGAAAATATTAAACATGGAGACTATCCACTAAGCAGATTTTTTTACATCTATCTAGATGTTCCACCCGACAAGCCCATTCCTACACTTTTGTATGAATTTTGTAAATACATTTTGTCTTATGAGGGGCAAACGGTTGTTGTAACTTCTGGAGGACTCTCTTTAAGTCCAAAACAGATTGGTATAGAACTATCTAAGATGAGGAGATAAAAGATGAACAAACAAGGAAAAATTAAACTCTTTCATAGAGTAAGTGTAAAATCAAAATTTTTAATGATGATACTTGGTATCGCTGTTACCTGTATTGCTGTTATTGGGTTTCAAGGCTTACAGTATGGGAAAAAGTCTTTAACAAAAAGCATGTATGATCATCTGACCTCTCTTCAGTCGGCAAGAACACAACAGATAGAGAACTATTTTGAAAACAAACGTAACCTAATGAAAACCTTTGCTTCTCAAAAAAGTGTTGTAGATGCCATGAGTGAATTTTCTGCTGGATTCAATCTATTAGATACGTACAATGTTGCAATTGACAATAATAAATCGGGAGAGCTTCAAAATTTTTATAAAAACTGTTTTGTTGAAGAGTTAAACCAAAACTCACTAGAGGAGTACAGTTTTACAACGCTAACCCCAAAACAAGATGTGGTCAAATACCTACAGTACCACTACATTGTAAATAACCCGTCAAAGGTAAGCAAAAAAGAGTTAATGGAGTCAGCAGATGACAAGAGTTACTACTCTGAAGTTCATCAAAAATTTCACTCTACCCTGCGTGACATTGTAAGAAACCAAGGATTTAAAGACCTTTTTCTTATTGATGCGAAAAGTCTACACGTCATCTACTCTGTGGCAAAAGGGGTAGATTTTTCTACCAACCTTAACGATGGACCTTATGCACAAAGTTCTTTGGCTAAAGTGGTTAAAAAAGTAGTCTCAAATCCCAACAAAGGTCGAGTAAAAGTCTCCGATTTTAAAAACTACAAACCTTCACGTAACCTCCCTCAAGCTTTTTTTGCTGTTCCTGTCTATGACAACAATGAACTCATTGGAATTTTAGCTGCTCAGATTTCAGTTGATAAAATTAACAATATTACCACAGGAGATAAAAATTGGAGTCATGATGGGCTTGGAAAAAGTGGCGAAGTCTACTTGGTAGGACGAGACTTTGAAATGCGTTCAAATGCAAGAAAACTCATGGAAAACCCAAACAATTTTTTTGCTGACCTAAACAAAACAGATATGAAAGAGGAAGAGAAAAGAGTTATTATTTCTATGAAAAGTACCATTTTAAATCAATCGGTACACAGTGAAGCAATTAAACGTGCTGTTGAGGGGTTAGAGGGAACGGTCATTACCAAAAACTATCTTGGGAAAAAAGTACTCTCTGCTTACGCACCATTACAAATAAAAGGTCTTGACTGGGTAATTATTGCAGAGAAAGAGCTAAGTGAAGCAGAAGAGCCTATTCGTAACTTTCAAAACTCACTACTCATTTCAGCAACCATTCTTGCCACACTCATTACTTTCTATGCCATCTGGTTAGCCTACAACTTCTTAGCCCCTATTAATAGCATGGCAACAGGGGTAAAAAACATTATTAATAAGAAATCAACTTCTACCATTAACCTACAAAGAGACGATGAGTTTGGGGAGCTTTCTAAAAACATTGACAAAATGATTGAAACCATCAATGAGCAAGAAGAGACATTAATCCAAAAGACAAAAGAGAACGATGAGCTTCTTTTAAATATCTTACCTCAAAGTATTGCAACGCGTGTCAAGAGTGGCGAAGAGAACATTGCTGAGAGCATTCCAAATGTTGCTGTACTCTTTTCTGTATTACATGGATTTGACCATCTCTCTAACAGACTTGAGGCAAAGGAAAGTATTGAACTTCTTAACGAACTCATTAATGAATTTGATAATCAAGCACAGATTTTTGGAATTGAAAAAATTACTACCATTGGAGACTCATACATGGCTGCAAGTGGTCTCATTACCCCTCGTTTAGACTATGCTCGACGTATGACAGAGTATGCTGTTAAAATGTTTGATGTCGTTGAACGCTTTAATCAACGACACAAAACAGAACTGGCACTTTCTATTGGTATTGATGCAGGAGAAGTCATGGCAGGTATTGTTGGAAAACACAAATTTGTCTATGACATCTGGGGTGAAGTGGTTAATGATGCAAACAGAATTTCTCATGAAGTAGAGAGCCATATCCTGAGTGTCACTAAAACTGTTTATGCTCAACTTACCAACCAAGAGACATTTACCAAAAGTTCAGAAAGTGGTAGTGAAATATACACTCTCAAATTTGATAAGACAAAGAGTTAGTCATGGGAGATATACTAGCAACTCTCCCCTTAGAGTGGAAAACTTGGGGTGTCCTCATTATTTTTGGTCTTCCTCTTGCCATTATTGTAGCTGGAGAACTGTTACTCTTTTTAGAACGAAGAGAGTCGGAGTTCATTCCTATTGTTCATAACATTCGAAATATTTTACTCCCAAACTTAGCTGTCTATCTTATTTTTAGTAAAATTATGAAACTTGGAGATGAATCACTCCTACTTAAAGTCTCAGCAACTTTTTTCTGGCTGGTACTCATACACTCAGCACTAAAGTTCATTAACACCTTAGTATTTTCAGAAGCTTTACCTGACAATGTAAAAGCTAGAATTCCAAAACTATTGGTGGACTTTACACGTACATTTTTAGTACTACTTGGTGCTGCTATTATTGCCTCTACTGTTTGGGGTGCTGACTTAGGACGACTCTTGGCTGCTCTTGGTGTTGGTTCTGTTGTTTTGGGTCTTGCACTTCAAGATGTTCTAGGTGGATTATTTTCAGGAATCGCCCTACTCTCCTCTAAACCTTTCTCTGTTGGAGACTGGATTTGCGTGGGAGACAAAGATGGACAAGTTCAAAATATCGACTGGAGAGCTGTAACCTTGGTTGACTTTTCAGGAGATTCACTGGTTATTCCCAATGCTGCCATTGCCAAAGAGCAGTTTAAAAACTACTCACGCCCCAGCCCAATTCACCGTGAGTCTGTTCCCTTTGACATCTCTTTCGATGACCCACCAAACAAGGTAAAACAAGTGCTACTTGAGGCTGCTGCTGAAGTGCCTGATATATTAACCGAGCCAGCACCACACGTAGCACTTATCTCTTACGATGAGTTCTCTATTCGTTATGAGATACGCTACTTTATTAATGACTATGGAAATGTTGCTGTGATTCATAACGATTTTATTACTCGAATCTGGTACGCCAACAAACGTTACGGAATTACCTTCCCAACAAGAGCTCATGAGGTCTACAACTTTGATGGGCCAAGTTCTGCTACACAAGAGGAGACTCCAAATGAGATTTTAGGACTTTTACAAGAGTCAAAAATCTTCTCTGTAACTGACAAAGAGTTACTTGAACTTGCAGCACACTCAAAAGTAGAAGACTTTGGTGTGGGTGAATGTCTCCTCCAAAAGGGTGCATTAACTGACAAGATTTATCTCATTCTTAATGGTGTAGCAAAAGAGCATATTGAGAACAAAAACAATGAGCTGTTACATGAGTATCGTCTAAAAAGTGGCGACCTCTTTGGTCTGGCTTCTCTGGTAAGAAAAGAGCCTAGCCTAGTAACCGTGTGTGCCTTGTCTGATATTCGTGTTATTGCCATTGACATTCAATCCATGCAAGAGTTACTTAAACAGAACCCTAGTGTTGCACAAGCCCTTGAAAATATGGCTGACTTACATGAGAAGAAAATAGAGAAAAGCCTATTTTTAAATTAGTTACTAAATTATATTTTATTTTATTATAAAATATTATACAATAACCTTTCATTAAATTATAATTGTGAAAGGATTATAGATGTCATTAAGTAAAAAGTTGGCAGCAGAGTTCATTGGAACTTTCTGGTTAGTATTTGGAGGCTGTGGTTCAGCCGTTTTAGCAGCAGGGTTTCCAGACCTTGGAATTGGTTTCGTAGGTGTCTCATTGGCATTTGGTCTTACCGTACTCACTATGGCGTATGCCATTGGTCACATCTCAGGTTGTCACCTTAACCCTGCTGTTTCATTGGGTTTATGGTCAGCTGGTAAGTTTGAAACAAAAGAGCTACTTCCATACATCATTACACAAGTTATTGGTGGAGTTGCTGGAGCATTTTTACTCTACCTCATTGCCACAGGAAAAGCTGGTTTTGAAGTAGGAGGATTTGCCTCAAACGGTTATGGAGAACTCTCTCCAGATAAATATAGCCTACTTTCAGCACTTTTAATTGAAGTAAGTTTAACATTTATGTTTCTTTTCATTATTTTAGGGGCAACTTCAGAGAAAGCACCTGCTGGGTTTGCACCCATTGCAATTGGTCTTGGGTTAACACTCATTCACCTTATCTCAATTCCAGTTACAAATACCTCAGTTAACCCTGCAAGAAGTACAGCAGCTGCACTCTTTGCTGACACAGCAGCACTTAGCCAACTATGGTTATTTTGGGTTGCTCCAATCGCTGGTGCAATTATTGCTGGTATTCTTTGGAAATGGCTAGGTTCTGAAAAATAACAACTGCTCAACAAGAGATGAAAATACTTCATCTCTTTAACAACTCCTCCCCAAATTTTTACAATAATAAGTTAAAATTATGAAAAGCGTTCTCTTATTACTATCTTTCTACTTTTAAGCACTGTAGCTCTCTTTGCAGAGCATAATGAGACTCAAAGTGCAGATAGCAACAGTACCAAGGTTGACCACAATCAAAAACTCCACTAAGTCTTTATTTGTTGGAAAGGCTATTTTTTTTGATAACTCGAATATCAGGGTAATTATCTTTTACCTCTTTAGCAATGCCATCGGTGCTGATGTTGTTTCCATTGATATTGGAGTTTCCACTCACCAAAAGGGTCTTGTTCCCACTTGTCTCAACACTTAGATTCTCTAAGAGTTCTCTTAGCTCTTCAGGAGTATTAATCTCTTTTAGTCTTGCATTGGCTTCTTCTTTGGTTAAAGACATTTTGATTTCCTAAAATTCACATTTAACAATAGTGTTTTTTACTTGAAATACTATCCCTTTGATACCATAGACTCTTAAAGCCTCTTTTAAAATCTCTTTAACTGTTTCAGTTTCAATACTCTCAGAAGATAATGATTCTAACTCCCAAACTACATAACATGGTGACTCTCTGTAGTCTGTACTACTCTCTTCTCTATTTTTTCGAAGATGTACTTCTATATTTCTACCTTTATAGTGTAATATAAAAATATACTCATTGGTATAGACAGGGAGATTGGCATCTGACTCCTCTTCATCTTTTACTATAGAGATAGGCATAAACCAGCAGTTTGCTTCTCTATCAACTGTCCAATCATGATAAAATATATCATTTGGAACGGGATTACTATCTGGATTAAAACGGTTCCACAGTGCATCAAGGTTAAATCTATCTATATCCTCTTGAGGGACAATCTCATTTATAAAATTCATAGGGACTCCTTCTATTTAGTTTAAAATTTACATTTAACAATAGTATTGTTTATTTGTCTTCTTATTCCATTGTAGCCATGTTTTTTTAGAGCTTTTTTTAAAATTGTTTTGATTTCAATTTCATTTATATCTTTAGAAGATATTGATTTTAACTCCCAGATTATATTAAATGGTGACTCTTTGAAGTTTCGACTTCCATTTTTTCTATCTTGTATAAGATGTATCTCTATATCGATATTTTTATAGTGCAATATAAAAATATACTCATTGGTATAGATAGGGAATGTATCTGACTCCTCTTCATCTTTAACCAATGTAAGATGCATAAACCAACAGTTTTCTTTTTTATCTATTGTCCAACAATGTTTAAATGTATCAATTGGAAGAGGATCACTATCTGGATGAAAACGGTTCCATAGTGCATCAAGATTAAATCTATCTATATCCTCTTGAGGAATATACTCATTTATAAAATTCATTTTAACTCCTTTAGGGAAAATCATAATTAAATAATAATAATTTTAAATATGATTATACTGTAAGATAAATAAAAATAACATAGGCTAATCACTATCGTTTAACATCTTGATATTAGGATTATTACTCTTAAATACATTTGAAGATATATTATCAACTTCAGCTGAAAAATATAAAGTTACAGCATCAGCATTTTTAGCCAATCTTCCCTCTGCAGGAACTATCTCTACACTTAATTTATTGATAACCTCTTTCATATCGGCTTCAGTTTGAACCTTTGCCATCAAACCTTGTGCCTGTTCAGCTGTAAGAGAAGTAAGCTCTGTTACAGCCATCATTAATCCTTTAATACCACTGTTAGCTCTTTTAGATACTCATCAGTAGAAGGATTACTCCCCTCATCTCCATATACTTTCAATGCCTCATGTATTATGTTTTTAACTAATTCTAAATCTTTAGGAATAGGTTCTATAGAGAGTAATTTCCAAACAACACTATACATCTCTTGTTCATAAGGTTCTTTTGTTCTAAATCGATATTGTTCATCTTCTTTAAAAAGTCTTATTTCATAAGCTATATTTTTATAGTAAAGAAACCATATTTCTTCTAATGTAAAACCTTGACAATTACTCTCCCAACTATCTGCTCTTATTCTTGCTACAGAAGTAAATGCTATATCTCTATCTTTATCAATTATCCAAGGAATAGGTCGTCTTGTAAATTCAACTTCCCAAACATTATCAAACTTAACTGAAAGTTCATCAAGTGCTTTACTTACTCCTAGTTTCTCTATATCTTCTTCTGTTAAATACTTATATACAAATGCCATCATTAATCCTTTAATACCACTGTTAATTCTTTTAGATACTCATCATTAGAAGGATTATTTCCATGATAACCATACACTTCTAATGCCTCTAGTATTATTTTTTTTACTAATCCTAAATCTTGAGGAAGAGGTTCTATAGAGAGTAATTTCCAAACAACACTGTACATAATCATTTCAAATGGTGCTTCTTCTGTGTATCCTGATTGTTCATCTTCTTTAAAAAGTCTTATTTCATAAGCTATATTTTTATAGTAGAGTAAAGCTATCTTCTCTCGTGTAAAACTTTGACAATTACTCTCCCAACTATCTGCTCTTATTCTTGATACGAAAGCAAATGCTATATCTCTATCTTTATCAATTATCCAAGGAATAGGTCGTCTTGTAAATTCAACTTCCCAAACATTATCAAACTTAACTGAAAGTTCATCAAGTGCTTTACTTACTCCTAGTTTCTCTATATCTTCTTCTGTTAAATACTTATATACAAATGCCATCATTAATCCTTTTATTTAATCTCTTCAGGAGTATTAATCTCTTTTAGTCTTGCATTGGCTTCTTCTTTTGTTAAAGACATCTTGATTTCCTAAAATTTACAATGAACGATGGTGTTTTCTACTTGCCACTCGATACCATCTTCTCCATAAGTGTTTAAAGCCTCTTTTAAAACCTCTTTTATCTCTTCTGATTTAATATCATTTGTGGTGCTAGGCGATAGAGATTCAAGCTCCCAGACTATATGAAATGGTGATTCGCTGTAGTGAACACTACTCTCTTCTCTAATCTTCTTAAGATGTACTTCTATGTTTGTATTTTTATAGTGTAATATAAAAATATACTCATTGGTATAGACAGGGAGATTGGCATCTGACTCCTCTTCATCTTTTACTATGGAGATAGGCATAAACCAGCAGTTTGCTTCTCTATCAACT
>Ga0256844_10000589_pt1 | contig 13955 bp, 12 predicted proteins | sample MusselsmetaG_FD_189100 | JGI IMG/M metagenome (GOLD analysis project Ga0256844, IMG submission 189100) | Mussel associated microbial communities from hydrothermal vent at the East Pacific Rise, Pacific Ocean - Mussels | ecosystem: Host-associated > Mollusca > Shell > Unclassified ... | reverse complement strand
CCAAAAACCCACCTTTACCTGTAGTACCAGGACTAAAGAAGCTAGAAGCAAAACCACTAGCAAAGCCTGACTTAAACGTACCACCTTGTGCGACACTTATTATACCACGACTTAAGCCATGTGCGGCTGCTTTTATAAACGCTTGTCCTGAACTTACACCTTTTGATAAGATACCACCCGCATGTCCTAGTCCTTCCCCTATACCAAATGCCACCCCTGCAGATATAGCTCCCCACATGGCACCTTGCAGGGCACCTTTTAGAGACCCCGTCATGATGGCTCCTGAAGCGAACCCCGCTGCGGCCCCACGACGGCAACCCCCAATCCACTAAGTGTCGTTCCTGCTACCGTAGTAGTTCCTAATGCACTAAACGTCACACCTCCCCAACCACCTGAACTAAATGCTTGTACTAACAACTGAGGGGCATAAATAGCAATCACCGCTACAACAATAAAAGGTTTAGGGGTCAAAAGGTTTAGGGGTCAAGGTTTAGGGGTCACAAGGTTTAGGGGTCAGGTGAACGTAATCGTATCTCATTTTGTCATCCTTTTTATAATCCCATGTATCGTTGACTGTGCCATGCCCAATACTTTAGCAATCATATGCTGAGAATACCCTTTTACATAAGCATCTACGATGATTTGGTTTCTCTGTTTTATCTCTACTATATTTTTAAAAAGCTTCTTTAAGTCTTCAACTTTAGGTCTAGTATCTACATTGGGAGCTTCCACAAGTGAAGATGCCTTTCTAAGCTCTTGGAGTTGTCCACTATCTACAGGGTTTGTTAAAAAAGCTTCTATGGCTTCCCTGTCTTCTTTATAGTTCTCTACTATCCAAGAGTCTTTCAAGCATTCAGGTATCTCTTTGTAGTTGAGGAAGTAATGGTAAGAACTATAAGGGTACGCTGCAATGTCTTTGACTATATTTGCTTTAAGAGGGTTTTGTTCTATGTAGCGCACATGAGGGTATAGAGGTAAGCCTCATCTGTCACGTACCATGACTTAAAGCGTCCTTGCCACAAGTGACCTACTCTTTTATGTTTTTTGTTAAAGTAAATAGAGTAATTCATGTTGAGTTGTCGCATAAATTTAGAGAGATTTTCCCCAGTTATTTCTATGAGTAGATGATAGTGATTACCCATCAGACAATAGTTATGTATCGTTATACCAAAGCTTTTAGCATAAAAGCACATCAGCTCTTCAAAATACTCATAATCAGCAGGTTCTTTAAAGATGTGCATCTGTGCCACACCTCTGTTGATAATGTGGTACTTCCCTGCTAATTCTATGCGTGGTTTACGTGGCATATACACTCCTACTAGGGGTCTGGTGATTCATGATTCGTTTCGAAGAAATGAATCATGAATCACCTGACTCCCGATGAACTTGACGATTACGTTCACCTGACCCCTATACTCTGACCCCTATACTCTATACTACCTATACTATTGACCCCTATACTACCTATACCACTATACCAAGTCTGTACCATTTAGTTTATATGAAGCATAGGCTTCTATGAGTTTACCTTTAGTTCCTGCAGGTGCATTTTTATCTCCATACTTAAATGTATACCAATGGTAACTATGTCCTTTTTTAGCTGTAGCATAATATGCTTTTCTATCAACAATACTTTTACCTTTTACCCGACCTAAAACATCATAATCTATACGTGTATGTTGTTTAGAGTCTGTCCATTTAGCTGTCTTACTCCATTGGTCTTTTAGTTTACCTGCTGACCATTTACCACCTCCTTGTTCCACCTCTCCCGAGGTGGAACATATTTACAGTGACATTTGTTTAGGAGTTGTTTTGTTGTTTGGAGTTTATATGCGTTACACCTGAGGACAGGTTGTATAGCCAAGAGACATAGTTTACAACGTGGGAACGAGGAAAACTAGTTAGTTACTTAGGACACTCTTGCTGCAAAAGTTCATCTGCAGTTTGTGATACTCTATTAATTTTAGGAAGTTCGCTCAAGTTATTAGTATGTGTACGAATTAATATATCATTCAAGATTTCTGCCGTAAAACTACTGTAAATACGTTCATTAATATCATTCACCCCATACTCTTCAAATGTAGCTTCTTTTTCTCCTTTACGAATAGCTATTGCACTAGTGACAATTTCATAACATTTTCTGGTATCATCATAATCATATATTTGTATGCCACCATTATTGCGTATTTCTTTGTAATGTGTACGATTATAGCCTTCTGAAAAGTCCCATATACCTGCCATGTCTTGTATTTCTTTTGCAATTATAGTTCCAGGGATATAAACTTTATACCACACACCATAACGTACCGTTTGCCCATCATTATCAGTAGCTTTAATTTCTAATTCATAAATACCATCTTCATTAGCATCTATAGGATTGCTTGCATTCACCTCTGCTATAAAAGAGAGCTGATTATTGCTTAACGTAAACAAATCAGCATCTGGTCCCTGAAGTTCAATATTCCCTTCTTTGTTAATACTTACCTTCGTAATATCTTTTGTTCCATCTAGTAAAACTATGGGAGTTCCATGAGGGCTATATACCGAAGTACTACTTTCTTCTCCAACAGTCAAATGCAATGGTATAACAACTGGTACAGATGGCTCGGGAGATTTTATAGTTCCTAATAAGGAAAGTTTAGTTCCCTCAAAAATAATATTATCATAGCGTCCATTTGTAGTCTTAACTTCAATTACTTCATCTAGAAATACTTCAATGATGTCTGCAAAAATTCTTTCTCCATACTTAGTATCAAACATTGCATCATATGGATCTACCATACAATCTTCCTCATGAACAGGGATACAAGGAGTTTCATTTATATCTACAGGATATATTACATTCATTTTATTTGTTCTAATGGCATTCTTAAATTTAATATGTCTACTATCTACTACTTCTAGTTCCGCCGTAAAGTTTGCATCAAGTAATTCGATTATAATTTTTTCATCTTCAACTTTAATATTTGGCTTATGCTCAAATTTAAAATACAACCCTGTCTCTACATTAGTATAGTCATAAGTTGTCTTAATATCAAAAACACTATTAATTAATGGAGCATTTACAAACTTACCTTCATTTAGTAAGTCATAAAATTGTGTCATATTAAAATCTGTTACAGTACCAAGATTATCAAACATTGGCCAAAAATCAAATGCTATGTCATATCCTCCGTTATAACCTTGTTGCAAAAATTCTTCAAACATATCTTGATTCGTTGAATCAAGACACATTAAGTTATCTAAAGGTGTACGCACAATGTTTGAAAAGATAATACCCTTATTTGAAGTTGTATAGTCTGCTGTAAATTTAGTACAATCTATAATAGCAAAAAGTGTATTGTTATCATCAAACTTAATCATATTTTTTGAGACTATATCACTATCGCTAGACGCAATATAACCAAAGTCATCACCAAAAGCAGCACCAAGACCATAGACACTTTTTGTAATATACTTTTTTATTAAACTTGGATCATTTATACTACACCATGCATGTTCAGGTATATTATTAAAGTCCTTTACTATATCTAAACATTTAACTGTGGATAACAACAATCCATTCTCATCAAATTTTTCATATGTAGACTCACCTGCACCCACAACAGTCATACTCCCACCAATACTACTTAATACACCTTCTGCATAGTAACTTGCTTCATCCATATATTCATTAGGTTCATCTTGAACAAAATGAACTTCATCATCTTTTTCTCTAAACTCTAAATGTTCATTATCGTAACCCAAAAAGTTATCTTTACTCACAAATATACTAACTTTTTCTCCATCTTTCTCACTATACTCAAACTGTGTCCAATCTGGTTTCCCTGAGCTTTTACCATCAATCGTACCCTCAACTTCTTCTCTAATAAAATAGTTATCATTGTCATCATTCCATTTTACGATACTACGTTCTAGATTTGGATTCTCTTCTTGGTCTCCTAGTTGTTCTGTACTTAATACATACTTGTATTCAGCCTCATCATCTGTAACCAATTTTGCTGATGAAAGTTTTACTGACTGCCCGATGATAGTTTTTAGGTCTTCTTTTAGTATCCCATTATTTTGATACTCTATACCCGTCTTCTCTTCATATTTTGTAATTAGTGTTATATCTCGTTTATAAAGAGCATTCGTATACGTAAATACTATTTCAGCATTTGGAACATTACAAATATCTTTTTCTTTACAGTAGGATTCTATTTGTTCCCATATTGAATCCATATAGCCTAATTCCATATTCATCTGAAGTTGTTTTTTATAAAAGAAAGCAGCTTTTTCTTTTAACTGTGTATACCCTGAACTTTGCTCACCTATTTCTTTATATTGTTTTTTAGACTTGCTAGACTTCCCGTCTAATAAAATATCAGGGATACTATTTTCTTGTATCACTGGTAGTTTTTTATTTATATATGAGGATATTGTCCCTGAAGGATTTTTGCCTCCATCTTTAGAAGTACCTCCCCCTCCACAACCAACAAGCAACACAGTACTCACTATCAACATCATTTTCAAAAGTATTTTCAAAAGTATTTTCATGATTATTTTCCCTACAACAATTTATTTTTATAAAAGATAATAGCACATTTTTGTCAAAAGCAAAATGACTTTTCTATTGCTTTTATTCACAAATGTGCTACAATGCCAAAAAATCCTATATATTTAAAGTAAGGTATGCATGAAAAATTTAATCATCGTCGAATCACCAGCCAAAGCAAGAACTATTACCAACTTCTTAAGTAAAGACTATAAGGTCATCGCGTCTAAAGGGCACATTCGTGACCTTCCTAAGAGTACCTTTGGTATCACATTAGATGATGAGAGTGGAGACTTGGTTCCAAAGTACTCCATACCTAGAGATGCGAACCCTATCGTTAAAGAGCTAAAAAAGCTCGCCAAAGAAGCAGAGACTGTTTATATCGCGACCGATGAGGACCGTGAGGGTGAGGCTATAGGTTACCACATTGCTATGGCTATAGGTAAAGAACCTACCGAGCTTCCACGTATTGTCTTTCATGAGATTACCAAGTCTGCCATCCTTCATGCAGTAGAAAACCCTAGAAAACTAGACATGGACTCCATAGATGCACAACAAACTAGGCGTATGCTCGACCGCATAGTGGGGTATAAACTTTCTCCTCTTCTAGCAAGTAAAATCCAAAAGGGTCTTAGTGCAGGGAGAGTACAAAGTTCTACACTTAAGCTTGTGGTAGAAAAGGAACGTGAAATAAAAGCATTTGTTCCTGAAGAATTTTGGACTATAGATGCCATGTTTGAGAAAAACATCGATGCATCCATCTATGACTATAATGGTCTAAAGATAGACAAGCTTACCATCAAAACAGAAGCAGATGCTACAGAGATAGTCACTTCTGCTAAGTCTGAGTCTTTTGTGGTAGCATCTATAGATAAAACCAAACGTAAAACAAAAACACCACCCCCATTCATGACTTCTACACTCCAGCAAGCTGCCTCAACGCAACTAGGATTTTCTCCAAAGAAAACAATGATGGTAGCTCAAAAGCTCTATGAGGGTGTAAAGACTGACCAAGGTACGATGGGTGTCATCACCTATATGAGAACAGACTCTATGAACCTTGCTAAAGAAGCTGTAACTGCTGCTAGAGACTACATAAAAGCCACCTATGGAGACAAATACCTTCCAGCTAAGGCAAAATCTTATGTGACTAAGTCTAAAGGGGCACAAGAAGCGCATGAGGCTATACGTCCAACCATGGTTGAGTTTGATGATAAGATGGCTGCTGACTATCTCTCAGTGGACGAACTTAAACTCTATAGACTTATCTATACCCGTTTCTTAGCCTGTCAGATGACAGAAGCAGAGATGGAGTCACAAAGCATTATGTTCAGAGGGGACAAGTGTACCTTTAAAGCAAGTGGGCGTAAACTTCTTTTTGATGGTTTTTACAAAGTGACAGGACATGGAGACAAAGACAAACTGCTTCCAGACCTTACTAAAGGACAGGACGTAAGTCTCGATGACATCAAGCAAGAGCAGCACTTCACCGAGCCTCCTGCGCGTTACAATGAAGCGAGTCTCATTAAGAAACTAGAGTCTCTAGGCATCGGGCGGCCAAGTACTTATGCACCAACAGTGACTACACTGCAAACACGTAAGTACATAGAGCTAGAAAAAAAGCGTATTCACCCAACTGAGATAGCCTTTACAGTTACAGAGATGCTAGAAGAGCACTTCCCTGAGATAGTGGATTCTGGATTTACCGCAAATATGGAAGAGACACTAGATGAAGTAGCCGAAGGAAATACTTCTTGGCAAACCATACTTAAAAAGTTTTACACACCATTTTTACAAAAAGTAGAAGATGGTAAAAAGAACATTAAGTCTTTAAAAATTGCCATACCTACGGGAGAAAACTGCCCTAAGTGTGAGTCTGAACTTCTTTTACGTAAAGGGCGTTATGGTGAGTTCATCGCCTGTTCAAACTTCCCTAAATGTAAGTACACCAAGAACACGGATGGTACAGAAGTAGAAGGTCCTGAAGAGACCGATGAAAAGTGTGAGAAGTGTGGTTCGATGATGGTCATAAAGAACTCTAAGCGTGGTAAATTCCTTGCTTGTTCTGCGTATCCTAAGTGTAAAAATGCCAAGTCACTTGAACCTGCTAAAGAACTGACTGTACCTTGTCCAGAGTGTGGAGGAAAGCTTCAAGAGCGTGAAGGTAAACGTGGTAAATTCTTCGGTTGTGTAAACTACCCTAAATGTAAGTTCATTGCTAACTTTGAACCTGTAGATAAAAAATGTCCAGAGTGTGACTACACTATGGGTAAAAAGACACTCAAGGCTGGAGATGTATATGAATGCTTCAAGTGTAAAACAAAAGTAGATGCTTAACGCTTTAGATAGCGTTTCATCTCTTCTTCAAGCAGAAGCCACTGCTTCTCATATTTAAAAATAAACTCTCCCATTAGTGCATCTTCATCTGACTTCATAGCAAGTAACATGTGATTTAAAACATCAACAAAACTTGTTGCCCCTATAGTAGCACTAAGTCCTACTGCGTCAATACAAAACACACGTAACTCATCTAATTTGTCATTTTGTATCATTTCTTTAACTAACTTATCAGAGTTTCTTAATGCAAGTAACACTTGAGAAATAATCTCTTTATAAAAGGTGTAACTACGTACATACTGAATACCTTTTGTGACATCCAGTATATCTTTCTTTTCAGTATAAATACGAGGTTTTACTTCGACATAGACATCATTAAGCCCATCTTGTTGTAAAAATTTCTGTAATGCAAGGTAAAGTTGTCCCACCTTAAATGGCTTAGTAATACATGCATTAACACCTGCCAATACCATTTGTTCCATCTCATAGTTAAATCCTAGTCCTGTCACTGCAACAATAGGAACATCTTTATGTTTATAATGTTTTCGTATTTTTTTAGTTGCTTCAAAACCATCCATCACAGGCATATTCATGTCCATAAAAATCAAATCTATATGATCATGCTGCTCTAAGAAATGTAAAGCCTGAATACCATTTTCTACCTTATATACTTCTAGCTCTGATGCACTCAGAATACTACTCATTACTTGCTGACTTACCAAGTTATCTTCTACAATCAAAACCTTTTTCGCTGTAAATTTCTGGAAGTCTGTTCTTGAAACCTTGGCAACATCTAAAATTCTAAAATTGCTTAACTCTTCACGAATAATATCTTTCTTTTTTTTCTCTTTCTTAATACATAGCTGCTTTAGTGCTTCTTCAACATCACCAATAATAAGCGGACTAAAAAGTTCTACATCTGCTATATACGAAGTAATCTCTATACTATTATTAACTTTGTAAATACTATTGATTACGATGATATCTATATCATGTTTTGTATCTATATCTTTAAAGAAGTTAAACACTTTTTGACTAATGTCTTCTGCCTTAATAATAAGAAAATCTATCCCCTCTAAATTTGGTTTTTGTATAGCTAAACTATTTGAAGTTTTAAACATCACATCAATATCAAAAGAATTTAAAATATTTATTAAAATTTCTGCATGCTGACTATCGCTATCAACAACTAAGGCTTTTTTAGACAAAAGTAATTTTTTGAGTTCTGCTTTACGACTTTTATTATCGACATCTTGAATATAAGGTAAAGACAACTCATACAATGTACCTTTTTTCTTATTGCTCTCAATAAGAAATTCTCCATCCATATTTGAAATGAGTTCCTTCAATACAAAGAAGCCAAACTCTTTATTGGTATCTTGTACTTCTTCCCAAGATGTTGGTATAAATAATCTATCAATCTCTTCATCTGTAAGAGATTGATTTTTATTGACAATACTAAAAAGCAGATGCTCTTCTTCTTTGATTTCTATGCTAAGGACAACTTCACATTTTTCTTTATACTCCAAAATATCTGATAAAAGATTATGTAAAACTTGAAAAATTCGTCCTGTATCTCCGACAAGATATCTTGTCACATTATTATGAATATTATAATGCAATGTATGGTTCTTACTTTTTAGTGCAGGTACCACAGCATTTGTAAGCTTATGAAGCATATTACTTAACTGAAAAGCCTCTTGTTTGATAACAATATTTCCTGATTTTATTTTTAAGAAATCTATCATTTCATAGGTTGTTCTCAAGAGATCTTCATCATATTTTTTCATTTTCCCAATATGTGTTTTAATTTCTTTGGCATCAATATTTTCTAAGGAAGTTTCTAAAAGTTTCTTTTCACTATTTACATTTTTCAAGGCTACCGTTTGTATTTTTTCCCCCATTTTTTCTAAAAGTAAACTTTGTTTTTTCTCAATCTCCGTTTGTCTCTCTTGTATATTTTCATGTTGTTTATTAAGATTTTTAAGCTGGTCAGAAGAGAGAAATAAAGAGAGAATTCCAATGACAGCCAAACCAAAGAGAGCTGTCCATAAAGTCTGATCTTCTTTTTCAACCTTTACTTCTTTTTCAATATATTTTATTTTGGGGGGAACACTTTTTTCATGACTGATATCTTCTAAAATAAAGGACTTAGGAAAAGTAGTACGCATTCCTAAGTAAACTAAAGCCAAAGCATCACCACTCTTAAAAGGGCCGATTTTTAAGAAAAATTCATCTGCTATAGTAACAATATGTGTTTTAAACTTTTCTTTCTCTTCCACTTTTTGAAGTACTTTACTTTCACTCATGACCTTATGATACTTACCTACATCCATAGCCAATGTATCTTTTGACTTATCAGAAGACAATACAATAAAGTTTTGTGGTATCTTTGCTATCGTTATAACAGATAAGAAGATAAGTAATACTAAATAATGCCCTACACTACGCATGCTTTTCTCCCATATAATCCATCTCTCCCTCAACTTTTGTTTGATATTTACTTACTTCATCTTGTAGTGCCTTAATTTTAGACATTTGTCTTGCACTTCTATATACTAGAAGAAATCCTGCTAAAGCTAAAAAGATTAGTCCTAGCCATTCACTATCTAACTCATGCCAAAACTGTTTTACTTGCGCATATCTATCTAACTTTACTTCTTCTATTGGTTTTTTTATCTCTGGTAACTTTATTTCTTTCATTTTCTTTGGTTTCACAAGTACAGGAATAATAGGTTCTTTTTTATTTATTATTGGTTTAGGGCTTGTTATCACTTGACTATTATCCACTATAAAGTTTTGCGGAAATTTTGATTGGAGGAAATAATGTAATTTATTTTTGACAGAAGTTAAGGTAATAGGTTTTAAGGTAACCACTATATAAGGTTCAAGTAATTCCATCTCCAACGATAAATAGTACTTTACTTTTAAACGCTTTGCCTCAATATTTTCTTGAAAAAACTTTTCAACTTTATAAAGGCTTTGTGCGGCATCTTCTGTTTTAAGATGGGCGGAAACAATCATTTTTTGGTTTATTCCCTGCGCACATAATATTTGTAAAGAAAACAATACAATAATTAAAACTCTCATCGTTTGTTCTCCCCGTAGACACATTATATTGTGAATAATTATAGCATAAATAAAAAATTATCACTGAACGTTTTTTGCATAAACTAGTTAATACAAGCTTTAGCTATAATTTGAGCATGATAAGAACGATAACAATGAATATACCAACACGATTTACCTTAGATAAACTACATAATAAAGTATCAAAAAATGTCTAATTCAAAACAAATATTTCTATGTGCTATTAATAATATCCTCTCTGGGACATGCCAAGAAGATTGCAAGTTTTGTACCCAATCTGTACGCTACCATGCAAATATAGAACGTTATAATTATAAAAATATTGAACAAATAGTCTCAGAAGCAAAAATAGCAAAAAAAAATGGTGCACTAGGCTACTGTTTAGTCACTGCAGGAAAAGGGCTTGATGACAAAAAAGTAGACTTTGTTGCGCGGGCAGCACAAGCTATCAAAGCAGAAGTAGAAGGGTTAAACCTTATAGCCTGTAATGGTACAGCCAACAAAGAACAACTGAATTACCTTAAAACACATGGTATAGACAGTTATAACCACAATCTTGAAACATCAGAACGTTACTACAGTGAAATTTGCCAAACGCATGCGTGGTCTGAACGTTATGAAACATGTGAACATGTCAAGTCTGTGGGGTTGGCACTTTGTTCAGGTGGTATTTTTGGTATGGGAGAAGAGGATGAAGACAGAGATGCCTTGTTACAGGCTATTGCATCACTCTCTCCAGAATCAACGCCTCTCAATTTTTACCATCCGAACCCTGCATTGCCCATCAAAACACGCAATATAGAATTTGATGAAGCACTTAACATCATTCGTAAAGCTAGGACACTCCTCGGTGAGCATAAACTACTCATGGTTGCAGGGGGTAGAGAATTACTCTTTAACCAAAAAGAGTCTGCCATGTTTGAAGCTGGTGCAAATGCTATGGTCATCGGAAACTACTTAACCACGGAGGGGCTCGCTCCCAATACAGATAAAAAAATGTTAGCCAACCTAGGTTACGAAGTAGCTACTTCTTGTGATACACTCTAACATTACCCTCATCCTTACACTCTCGCTACTCATTTGGGGGAGTCCTTTTGTTGCAAAAATATTGCGTATACCTATTCCTCCTGTGGAAATTATCTTAGGTTCTATTTTTACCTATCTTGGTCTCATAGGACATAATGAATATTTTTACCTCATTGCAGAAGTAGGATTTTTATATCTCATGTTTTTAGCGGGAATGGAAGTAGACTTAAAACAAATTACCAGAAGCCCTAAAGAAGTCATTCAAAAATCTATACTATTTCTGCTCCTTATGGTTTTCTTTTCTATTGCAAGCGGATTACTTTTTCATCTTAACACTATCGTCATTATCTCAATGCCTCTTATTTCTATTGGTCTTTTAGCATCTTTATCTAAAGTTTATGGAAAAGAACAACCATGGATTAGACTGGCACTTATCGCTGGTGTATTAGGGGAGATAGGGAGTATTGCAGCCCTCACCATATTTGATGCAGCGAGTAACACTGGTTTTGGTCTTGAGCTACTAAGCAAACTTGGGTATTTGATTTTATTCATTTTTGTAGTCTATTTACTCTACAGGCTTTTGCATTTACTTTTTTGGTGGTTCCCAGAATTTAAAAGCGTACTCATGCCAAAACTTGACACTTCTGATCAAGATATAAGACTCTCTATGTCACTCTTCTTCATTCTTATTGCTGTGATGCTAAGTCTTGGACTAGAACTGGCTTTAGGTGCTTTTATTGCAGGGGTAGCTATTTCTGCATTTTTCCATCATGAAAAAGCTTTAGAAGAAAAAATGTCTAGTTTAGGATTTGGATTTTTAGTACCACTCTTTTTTATTCATGTGGGTTCTTCTTTTGATTTAAGAGCTTTACCACTAGAAGGTGTTGTCTCAGGAGCACTTCTCATTACTTTTTTAATGCTAGCGTCTAGAATTCTTGCAGCTGTTGTACTTAAGGGGATAAGTGGCTCAAGAGATGCTTTACTTATAGCACTCTCCCTATCTATGCCTCTTACCCTCTTGGTTGCTGTTGCTACTATTGGATATGAAGCAAAGTTATTAGAGTTGTTAAATTATTATCAACTCATCTTAGCAAGTATCTTTGAAATTTTAATCTCAATGATTATCATCAAAGTATTACAAACAAAACATACTAAAAGCTAGTCTTTGTCCATCTCTCTTACTGCGTCTAAGTATGCTTTATCAGCTTCTTTCTTAGCCACAAGTGCTTCACGTGTAATATTAATATCTACTACCGCATGCTTTGCCTTCTCTTCTGTAGCTTTTGCTTCGTTGGCTAACTTCTCTTCTTCTTGTTGTTTTGCCAATCTTTTGGCTTCATAGGCTTCTACTTCAAGTCTCTCTTCTTCTGCTTTTTGTGCTGCAAGTTTTGTTTGTTCTTTTTCCACTTTTTGTGCATGTATTGTAGCAACTCTCTCTTCTTCTATCTTTGCTTGTTCTTTTCTAGCTTGTTCTATTTTTGTCTGTTCAGCTTTTACTTTTTCTATTCTTTCTTCTTCTGCTTTTTGTGCTTCTATTTGTTGCATTTCTAATGTTTTTGTGTCTTCTGTATGTACATCTTCATTTTTTCTAGCTTCTTCTGCCATTAACTTTTCACGAATGGCATCCACTCTTGAAGTATCAGTACTTGTATTATTTACCTCTGATACTACTTCGACTTTATCCATTGTTGCTTCATCAAGAGAAGTATCCTCAATAGTACTTTGTTCTTCTGGTATTTCAGTCTCCACAACGGGAGTCTCCATTTCTTCTAGTGCTTCTTTTTTATCTGCCATGTCTTTCAGTGCAGAAAGTAAGACATCCTGATCTTGATCTATTTTTTGAAGGTTCTTTTGTAAATCAAAAGGATTACTTTCCGCATTTGCACCCATAGTCACCAATACCATCATTGCCAATACACATCTTTTCATCTCTTACTCCTTTGGTTCTAACTGTTTTAATTCAAAATATTCTTTTTGAAGTCTTTGGTTTTCATTTTTCAATGCTTTCCCTTCTTCAAAAAGTCCTTGTTTTTTCTCTTTTAACTGATTTAAAACAGTTAGTGAGTTTTCCCCATAAATCAAAATACCTACATATACCCCAAAAAGTAATATGCCTATCGCTGTCACTAAAAGTGCTTTAATAGACAACCCAGCGATTTCTTCTACTTCTTGCGTATTTGCCATGATATCACTTTATTTAGTAAAAAGTGAAGTACCAAGGTACTCAAACTGTCCTAGTTCTGCTTCTATCTCAAGCAATCTGTTGTATTTAGCGATTCTATCTGAACGTGCTGTTGAACCCGTTTTGATTTGTCCTGTGTTAAGGGCTACTGCAAAGTCTGCAATGAATGTATCTTCACTCTCACCAGAACGATGAGACATCACACAGTTGTACCCATTACGTTGTGCTAGACGTACTGTTTGCATCGTCTCAGACACTGTACCAATTTGGTTTGGCTTAATAAGAATAGAGTTTGCGATATCTTTTTCAATACCCTCAGAAAGAATAGCCACATTTGTTACAAATAAGTCATCGCCTACAAGCTGCACTTTATCACCAAGTACTTCGGTATGATACTTCCAACCATCCCAATCGTCTTCACTTAAGCCATCCTCAATAGAAACAATAGGATATTTTCCACACATATCAGCATAGTATTCAGTAAGCTCTGCTGAAGTAAGCTCCCTATTTTCTGATTTAAGTACATAGAGTCCTTTATCATTGATAAGTTCAGAAGCTGCCACATCTAGTGCGATAGCAATCTGCTCTCCTGGCTTGTATCCTGCTTTTTCAATCGCCTTTATAATGACTTGGATAGGTTCCTCATTCGACTTTAAGTTTGGAGCAAACCCACCTTCATCACCCACAGCTGTACTCTCACCCATCTCGTCGATGATTTTTTTAAGGTTATGATACACCTCAGCACACGCTCTAAGCCCTTCAGAGAATCTATCAAACCCTACT
>Ga0256844_10000588_pt1 | contig 13958 bp, 9 predicted proteins | sample MusselsmetaG_FD_189100 | JGI IMG/M metagenome (GOLD analysis project Ga0256844, IMG submission 189100) | Mussel associated microbial communities from hydrothermal vent at the East Pacific Rise, Pacific Ocean - Mussels | ecosystem: Host-associated > Mollusca > Shell > Unclassified ... | reverse complement strand
CATCCTATTAAGAGTACGATACTTAATAAAACTAAACTAAATTTTCTCAAGATGTTCTCCTTCTAATTTAAAGAGAGTTTAACATATATTCAATAAACATTTAAGTATAATTCATGCAATAGTTTAAAAGGTTTAACGTGAGTAAAAGAGTCGCCGTTGCATTTACTGGTCCATCAGGTTCTGGAAAAACTTCTCTCGTAGAGAAGATAGCTAAGATATTAATCCAAAATCGTAAAGTTTCTATCATAAAAAATGATCCCAAAGATAAGGCACAATTTGATGTAAAAGGCAAAGATAGCCACAAGTTTACTCAAACAGGTGCTGAGGTTGTCATCACATCTCCAACGCGTACAACTTATTTTTCTCAACGGGAAAAAACATTAGATGAAATTGTTTCTATGATCAATGATTTTGATATTTTATTGGTCGAAGGACTTAAAACCTTACCTCTTCCACGTATTGCCATCTTTAGAAATAGTATTGATGAAAGTTATTTTGACTGTTCTGAAGCTATTGCTACAGATGATAGTATCGATTTAAATACCTATGCTATCCCTGAGCATATCACTATATTAGACTTAAACAATACAAGACAAATCATTGAGTGGATAGACACTCACGCTAAAACACTATAAAAAGGAACACAATGAATACAATATTTGAAACCATAAAGAAAGTGGCATTTGAAATTGATACTGCCATCAAAACAGCAGATTTGGGATACTCCGACTCTGAAAACTCATCAGGAGAAGACCAGCTAAAGCTAGATGTGCAATCTGACCTTATCATAGAAAAAGCTTTTGCCCCTATAAACGTAGTAAAGAACCTAGTCAGTGAAGAGAAAGAAGGTGTACTCGAGCTCAATGAGAGTGGAACATATACTATATGTTACGACCCTTTAGATGGTTCTAGTTTAGTAGATGTCAACCTCTCTGTAGGTTCCATCTTTGGTATCTATGAGGGTGAGCTCAAAGGTACTAACCTAGTTGCATCTGTTTATGTCGTTTATGGACCACGTATAGAACTTGTCATCGCTGAACACGGCAAAAAACCTATGCTCTCTCGTGTTATAGGTGATGTATTTAAAGAGATAGGTGAAATCACCATGAATACTCAAGGTAAACTCAATGCACCTGGAGGCACACAGCAAAACTGGTGTGACTACCATAAAACATTTATAGATGATCTGTTTGCTGAGGGATATCGATTACGTTATTCGGGCGGTATGGTACCTGACCTACACCAAATCATGCTCAAAGGTGGAGGACTCTTCTCTTACCCTGGAACATCTGATAAACCACATGGCAAACTAAGACAACTTTTTGAAGTCATACCTTTTGCTTTTATGTATGAACAAGCTGGTGGTCAAGCCATCAACAACAAAGGCGTGAGACTTATGGAGCTCATTCCATCACATCCTCATGATACTAGTCCTTGTTTTTTTGGTTCTAACTACGAAATTGAAGCGATGAAAAAAGCCTATGGAATCAAATCCTAATGCCTGAACAGGTGCTTGATGAGTGGCAAATCATCCTTACACAGAAAAAAGAAGCGCTAGAAACTTGTCAGAAAGACCAGCAAGTTACCAGCTGCATGAAGTGTAATAAATTATTAGATTGTGCATTGAGGGATGCCTACATTAAAGCGGTGTATGATTCTATGAGTAAAGGAAAAGGTGGAGGATTTGAGTTTTAACTTATCAGTTTTAGCTTTTGTGCCCTACTCATTTTCTTTTTAATCTCATATTCCCTTTTAGATGCGCTACTTCTATCTATATACTCTTCACTATACACTAGTATCACAGGGCGTCTAGTTCGTGTATATTTAGCTCCTTTATCAGTGTTGCCATTGTGTTCTTCTATGCGCCGTTCTAATTCAGTAGCAATACCAGTATAAAGTGTATCATCCGAACAACGGACAATGTAAACGTAGTACATGACTATAAATCTTGTTCTATTGTCCTAGCAAAGGTATTGAAGTATATATCTTTTACTTTTTCTAATGAGAGTTGTACATCATTCACTTTCACTAAATCACCACCTACTTTACCAATGATATCCACAGAAAGCTCTAGCGCTTTAGCCATTGCCACAATAGCATCCATATTCTCTTTACTAACTTCTAACAATGCACGTGATTGAGACTCATCAAATATGTCTCTACTCTCATCCATACGGATACCTGCAACCACACCTTTATTGGATACAGCTGCCATTTTAGAGAGTGCAATTGCAATCCCTCCTACATTCACGTCTTTTGCAGCAAGGAGCAATCCTTTTTTGTTTGCTTCTATCACCAGTTCCCAAAGTGAAAGCTCTTGTTTATAGTCAAAACTTGGAAGTGTTCCCGCTGTCTCACCATAGAGTGCTTTTAGATAAAGTGAACCACCAAATTCACCTTTAGTCTTACCTATTAAGAGTATATGATTTTCTTCTTCTTGGAACACAGAAGGAAGTACTTTATTCTCATCCTCATTCAGACCTACCATCGCAATAGCTGGTGTAGGAAATACTGAAACACCATTGGTTTCATTGTAAAGTGATACATTACCAGATACTACTGGTGTATTCAAAGCTAAACATGCTTCTTTAATACCTTCACAGCCCTCTGCAAACTGCCACATCACCTCTGGGTTCTCTGGGTTACCGTAGTTAAGACAGTCAGTGATAGAAAGTGGTCGTGCCCCTGACATTGCAACATTACGTCCAGACTCAACAACTGCAAGTGCTGCACCCTTACGTGGGTCTATGTAACAGTAACGTGGGTTACAGTCTGAACTCATAGAAAGAGCTTTTCCATTCTCTTTAATACGGACACAAGAAGCATCTAGGCTTCCTGGATGCTTAGCAGTATTTGTTTGTACCATAGAGTCATATTGGTTATAGACCCATGCTTTGTCTGATACTTCTATATTAGACAGTAGTGACTCATAGGCTTGTTGATCATTCACGGCTTTAAAACTATCTACATTTTTAGCATTTACAACATCAAGATATTTAGGACGTGCAGTGGGTCTATCAAGAACTGGTGCTTCTTCACTCACTGGTGCGATTGGCATATCGGCACATTTCTCTCCATGCCACATAAGTTCCATGCGTGCTGTGTCCGTCACTTCACCAATCACTGCAACATCAAGTCCCCATTTTTCGAAGATATCGATAATCGCTTGCTCTGAACCTTGCTTCGCACAGATAAGCATACGTTCTTGAGACTCAGAGAGCATAAAGTCATAAGGTGTCATTCCCTCTTCACGTGCGGGTACCTTGTCTAAGTGCATAATGAGACCTGCTCCTGTTTTACCTGCCATTTCAAATGCTGAAGAAGTAAGCCCTGCAGCACCCATATCTTGAATCCCTACAATGAGGTCTGTTTTAAAAAGTTCTAGACATGCTTCAAGAAGAAGTTTCTCAGTAAACGGGTCACCCACTTGTACAGTTGGACGAAGTGATTTAGACTCTTCTGTAAATGAATCTGATGACATGACTGCTCCACCTAAACCATCACGACCTGTTTTAGAACCCACATACATCACAGGATTACCTAACCCTGATGCAACACCTAAAAAGATTTCATCTGATTTTACAAGCCCTAATGAAAAAGCATTTACTAGAATATTTCCATTATAAGATTCATCAAAACTCACTTCCCCACCAATAGTAGGTACGCCCATACAGTTACCATAAGACCCAATGCCATCTACAACACCACGAACAAGGTGTCTTTGGTATTTTGCAATATCAGAATCACCCTTTACAGTACCAAAACGTAATGCGTTCATATTGGCAACGGGTCTAGCGCCCATCGTAAAAATATCACGGAGTATTCCACCTACACCTGTCGCAGCTCCCTGAAAAGGCTCAATGAATGAGGGATGATTGTGTGACTCCATTTTAAAGACAGCAGCCATACCATCACCGATATCAATGACTCCAGCATTTTCACCTGGTCCTTGGATAACCCATGGTGCAGTTGTAGGAAAGCCTCTAAGATATTTTGTACTTGATTTATAGGAACAGTGCTCAGACCACATAGCAGAGAAGATACCTATCTCCACCAAATTTGGGTGACGACCCTCTAATATACGTAAAATATCTTGGTACTCTTCTTGACTGAGTTTATGATTTTTTAAAACTTCATCTAAATCTTCAATGGGTTGTGACATGGTTGTTGTCCTTCTTGAGGAGGTATATTTAAGGTGTATTCTACTTAAAAAGTACTAAATAGTTCATAAATCATCTGAGAATATGCTTTGACAATTTTTGACAATTATGTAGTATAATTTGAATATAAAATGTTTGAAAAAGCCAAACCCATTGCGAAGTGGGGACGGAAAATCATGGAACTCACGTAGTCAGCCAGATTGCCAAATACTTCAAAGTATATCTTTTTCCTCATTTTAAATTTAATATATCTGTCTATAAACAATGACATGTTTATGTACTAATAGATTTGAATTTGAATACCTATTCTTATCTTCTATATTAGTGTATAACAATCATTCTTTCATGGACAATTGAAGGATTTAAAAATGTATACCAAATATTTAACGTTTATATTAGTCTCTCTCGTTTTTTTACTCAATGGCTGTGATGCTATTTCAACAACAAAAAATGATGAAAATAAAATATCAGAAACACCTAAAGAGCACACTAACAATGAAGCTAGCACCTATACTACTACATCTGAGAATACACATACAGTACTTAAACAAATTGATGTTCTAGTCGTTGTTGATAGCAATGAAGCAGGTACACAAAATGGTTCAACCTCTACAAAGATTGATCACTTTATATCAGTAACAAATAAAATTTTTCAAAATAGTACTGTGCCAGCTAAACTTAATGTTGTAAAAATTCAACCTTATAGTTTTAAACCAAAAAATTCAAAAGATGCACTTTCAGAGATATATCATAGTAAAAGTATTGCAGCTGTTAGAGATGCAAGCCATGCAGATATTGTTATTATCTATAGAAACAATGCAAATGATGGTGTATGTGGTATAGCATATCTTAATAAAGCATTAGATAAAAATATAGGATATGCTCATGTTTCTCTTAGATGTCCAAGTACAACAACAGCCCATGAGGTTGGACATACCATGGGACTAGCACATTCTACTAAGAAAACATCTAAACATGGACATCTTGCCTATGGTCATGGCTATGGTATAACTGGTGAATTTTCAACTATTATGTCATATAAATCAACGTATAGTACTAGTGTACGTGTATTTAATTACTCTAGTCCAGACATTGAATGTCAAGGGTATGAATGTGGAAATGAGAGTGCAAATTCTGTAAAAGCTTTACAAAACTCTATCAATCGTGTCGCTAGTTTTAGATAGAAGTAAGAGAATTTTATCATGCAAAAAATTATAATAGCAATATCATTACTCTTTGTTCTTATCGTAGGTTATTTATGGAAAGGTGAACCTGACGTAAAGAAAAATACTATAAAAACAACTACACATATAAAACATGTGGAGACAGAAGAGACTAGAAAAACAATCATTGAAGAGCAAATAGAACATAACAATCCAAATAGTGATTTTAAATTAGAAGATACCGGTGTAGAGACAAATATAAGTGTAATAGAGAGCACTACTGTCTCTGTATTTTCTGAAATTTATATTGATGATGCAAAGTTAATTATACAACCTCGAGAGGCAATAGAACCTATAAGTGCTATACATATGAACAAAGACATGATTAAAGATAGAAAAGTTGGTGATACCATAGTATTGCCAACAATTGATGGCAATAGCTATGAAATAATAGTGACTAATCGAAAAGTATCAAAAAATGGAAATGTGAGTATTGATGGAAATTATACAGAAAATGGTATCACCTACCATTCTGTACTCACTGAAGGAGAAATATCAAGTTTTATTTCTCTGACGACCCCTACAGGGAACTATGAAATAGAACTAGAAAATGGATTAGGATATATGTATTCAACTGCCGATATGGAAAATACCTATATTGATTATTCTAAATCAGATATAGCTGAACCTATTGAATAAGAAGAGACTAAAGAAGTAAGTACCCTCCTCCTTTAGTTATCTCAATAAATTTATGCAGTTATTTCTTCTTTACCTATGAAATAAAGTCCTAACATACCCATCATAAAGATAAACATAATCATAGTCATACTATCTAACGCATCTGCATCAGATGTTTGTATACACACACAATCAAGAGATACTAAAACATTAGCCATATCACTCTCTCCTGTTGCTCTACTTATTTTATACTGGAATGTTTCTTCAACATAATCATCTATGGTTAGCGTCTCTGGGTATGGAGTATAGGTATACTTCCCATCTGCTTGCATACTCACAGTACCATACTTCAATCTTATCACTTCACCTTCAGAGACCAAGGTAGATGTCTCTGGATTTATCATATTAAATACATCACCTAACATAAATATATCATTTAGTGAAACATCTGAGGTATGTGCACTCTCATCATAAATAGTTAAGTTATCATCTTGTGCTACAGGCTCATTTTGAAATGCAACTTCAGGTTCTTCAGTTGATGCTGTCACATTATGTGGCTTTGGTGTTGGTATCGGGGTTACCCTTGGTGCAGGGCTATACTTCAATGTAATACTTGCAGCTTCTAAAATATTTCCACTACTATCTTGTGCTGTATATGTTATAGGTGTAGGATTTCCACTAAAAGTGGCTTCTGGCGTAAATGTAAATATTCCTTTATTATCTACTTTACATGCACCCTCACCTGGTACAACTAGTTCCTCTATATCACCATCTGCATCTGCATCTTCTCCACTTGAACCTATTGCTCCAAGAAGACTCACAGTAGATACATTAACGGTATCATCATTAGTAAGGATATTCAAACTTATAGGGTCACCTATATATCCACTACCCGTATCATCATGAAGCACTTGTTTTACATCTATAGAGATACTTGCCTCATTAGAAATGCCCCCCATATCATCACTTACTACATATCCAATAGATGTTGGATCATCTGTATATCCTGATATAGGAATAAATGTCACCACACCATTTTCATCTACATGCCAAGTTCCTTCATTAGGTATAATAAGTTCATCTCCATCTCCATCATCGTCAGTATCAACTCCTTCGATACCATTTGGTCCGATAAGGCTCACTGTTGATTTATTGATATCATTTTGTTCATCTGTATCATTAGTAAGTACTTCCATTGTAACTGTATCACCTACTTCTGAACTTGCATTATCATCTCCTGCTACAGGACCAGCTTGTGCATAGTCTACTGTCACAGATGCAGGGTTAGATGTATTACCTAACATATCTTTTACCGTGTACTGAATCGGTGTTGGATCCCCAGTAAACCTATCTTCTGGTGTAAATGTTATTTTACCATTTGTCTCATCTACACTCCATGTACCTTCTCCTGACACAACAAGTTCTGTCACACTATTGCCATTAGTATCTACTATCTGCACTGAAGTAGGATCTATATCATTTTGGATATCAGTGTCATTCAACAATACATCTATAGTTACAGGTTCCCCTGTTTGGACATTATCAACTGTATCATCTACTGCTTTTGGTGCATCTACACCAGCAAATCCATCTACATCTCTTGTGACTGTATTGACAGAAACTATTACTGTTGTTGGATTGGTTCCTTCAGTTTGAGTATTTCCTGTTCTCAGTGTTGTCTCATCAATCATAATAAGTGCGTTACCTACTGGTACTTCTATGGTATATTCTCCGTTCGTTCCAGTAGTAAGTGTTATATTATTATCTTGTACATCAGTAATAACTACTTTTACACCTTGTATACCTACTTCTTTTGAATCTTGTTTCCCATTAGCATTCGTATCTTCGTACACAATACCCGAAATAGTACCTTGCGCATAATCTACACTGACTTCAGCTGGATTAGATACAGTACCCTCTTCATCTTCTACCGTATAACTAATAGGTGTTGGATCTCCTGTAAATCCATCCACAGGAACAAATGTAATGCTACCTGTCTGAGGATTGACAGTCCATGCTCCTTCTCCTGGTACGACTAATTCCGTCACTGAAGTATTTGTTTCTGGGTTAATTATTTTTACTGTACTTGGGTCTAAAGGAATATCAGATATATCATTTTCAAGTACATTTACAACTACTTCATCACCGACTGTTGCTTTGATTTCATCATCATTAGCATGCAATACTCCAGTATCATCATCTACTATGGTTCCTGTAGCAGTAGGATTAATATTTTGTGTATTTCCTGATGTCACCAAACCATTAAGTGTAAATGTTTCAGGTATTTTCCCTTCATATTTTGTATCTTCTATACTTGGGACTTGTACTTTTGTACTTAAATTTCCTGCTAATATGGTGACGGTTGTAACATTGACATCACCATAATCAGAAGATTTTATTGCAGTACCCTCTGCTGTACTTATACGAATCAGCGTATCAAAATTACTTGTTGTCGAAAGATTGATATCAAAAATAAGATCGTCCCCTTCATCCACTTGTACATCTGAAATAGTTACAAGAGGCTTACCAGATATAAGTATCGTCTCATTAAGGTCATCTCCACTTGTTGTAGTGTCATTTTGATCTGGGGTCAAAGCAGCTGTTGTCACATTGATAATACTATTACCTGATGTATTTTGATTAACCATAGCTTTTATCTGCAATATCTCTGTTTGAGCATTATCAATCGTTTCTATACTCCACAGTCCACTATTCACATTATATGTTCCATTCCCTATATGACTCATATATGTAATACCATTTGGTAACTTATCAGTAAGTGTTACATTGCTAGCTTGAGATGGACCATTATTGGTTACGCTTATGGTATACGTGATAACACTTCCTTCTTCTGGAGTTTTATTATCAACAGTTTTGAGGGTAACAAGGTTAGCTTGCATCTGATAACCATGTGTTGCCTTATTATTTTGGTTTGCCTCTACCAACACGGTAGTCGTATCTGTAATCGTTTTAGCGCCCAATGGTAATGTCACTTCATCGATATCTATATGTGCATTACCTACCGCTACTACTGAAACATTATAATCTCCATTTGCATCTGTAGTAATCGTCTGTTCTTTACCATTTTCAGCAGTAACAGTTACACGTATATTAGCTAAACCTGGTTCCCCCACGTCTTGTGTTCCGTTTCCATTTTTATCATTATAAACACGCCCATTTAGAGAACTAGCGGAGATAATATTTACAACATAATCCTCAACCTCACCTAATCCTCCATCACCTGATGCTGCCACATTATCATCTTTGGAATACCTAAAACGTATATATGATTTACCTACAATACTATCATCAGGGATAGTAACAGAAGCAATGGTATATACTGTATTGGATTGAGCAATAATATGGTTATCAATTATCATCTCATCATTATCAAAAATGCCATTATTATTATAATCTATCCATGCCTTTAAATATCCAGCTTCACCTCCAGAGGTTGTTATATTTAATTCATAAGCATACCCCTGTGTCATGTTGAACTCAGTTCCTGAAGATACCACCCCTACTATAGAAACTGCATCTTCATCATCTATAATAGTTATATTATTGTCTGTAATATTTTTATCATCTGCATTTGCATCATCTGAGTATTGTGCCACTTCACTATCTGCAGGATTAGTACCAAGAATAAATGAAAGATTGATATCATGAAATGCATCACCATATGTTAAAGGCATATCTCCATGATCTGTACCAAGCCCAACAAAATCCCCTGTTTGTAATGATATTTCAAACATTCTATGACTTCTATGATTGTCAGGTTCATTTGCACGTGCATCATCATTTGAAACTCTAAATTCAAATACTGAACTTGATGACAGAAGACCTGAAGCACGACATGCTTTATCTGGTTGTATAGGGTTATCAATACAGCTACCTTGAGGATTATTTGCTGTCGGAGCACTTATACCTTGTAATAAAATATCATATTTACCATTGAAATAATCACCCGCATGTAATGTAACACTTGATGTATTCGCATCAACATGTCCAGTACTTGGTGATTTCAAATAAATATCATCTGATAGTGAAAAAAAGTTGATCATATCTAAATCAAATGCTGTAAATGCAATATTATCTACAGTAAGCGCTGTATTTGTATTTTGTTTAACGATAGTAAGTTCGATATCCATAAAGGCACCTGTATTGCTATCATCTATACCATTCTCATCAAGACCATCACGTATCCTAGTTACAATATTACTGTTGTTATTAACTGAGATACATGGTCTCGAAATCATCGTATCCGCTTCATTCTCTTCATCCATGATTTTAAGTAAAACATCAAATGGTTGATTCTTAAAAAGTGCCGTATTTCGTAATCTAAAAATATCTCCTACATGACATGTTGAATTATTTAAATCACCATTTACTTTAATAATATTCTGATTTGGTATTAATTTAATATCAACAGCATGAAGTGTGTTTGAAAATATAAGTGAGAATATAAAAAGTATAAGTATTTTTAGCCATTTTGTAAATTGTTGCATCAAAGCTCCCTGAAATGTGATATTACATCATATTCATGGCAACCTGACAATCTGATTTTAACATCAATCAGACTCTAAGCTTTCCGTCCTTATTTCACAATAAGTTTGGCTTTTACATCGTGCCTAATCATACAATTTACTATATTAAAAATAGATTATATAAGTGGTCTTTAAACAATAAAACTTAAGAGACATAAAATAGTCTCTTAAGTAAAAAATCAATTATCATTAATTACAATTATTACAGATGCAATCTCCTCTGTATAACCATTGACTGTATACGTAATAGGAGCTGGAAGATTAAGACTATTCACTAAAGGTGAAGGTACAAATGTTACATTACCTGAATTATCAACACTCCAAACTCCTTCATCTTTAACAGTGATTTTATCTATATTTCCATCACCATCAATATCTTCTTCTATTGCCTCTACTCCAAGTGGTTTATGAAGAAAAATCGTATTAGGTATAACCTCCTTATCATTATTTATAATAGAGAATGTAATAGTCTCTTCAGGATCAATAGTTCTAGTATCATCCCGTAATAAAGCATGTGGGGCAATATCTCTAATTGTACCTGTAGCTTGTTGTTCACCAACTGTAAGATTATATGTTTCACTTGCTTCATACTTTGTATCATCTATGGTTTTTACACTTATTGAAAATGACATAAGTCCCGAAGGAACGGTAATTGTTCCTGTGGAATTAAGTATAACACCATCACTAAACACTGCTGTAATATAATCATCTGCTGTAGCTGTAGCTGGATCATGTGTAAAGTAATATATTTCATCTTTTGCAGAGAGTCCTGTCATGGTTACTGTATGCACAAGTGTATTTCCTTCCACGACAGAATCACTTGTGACACTTGCAACTTTCACTGCCCCATCATTATCTAAAATAGTTCCTGTCCCTACTGTAGCTGTATTGGATGTATTGCCTGAAGTCACGGCACCATTGAGTGTCATGGTCTCATTGTTTTCATCAATCAAGTCATCAATCGTACTCACGGTGAAGCTTACACTGGTACTTCCTGCTGGAATTGTAACTGTTTCTATTTTCTCAGTATAGTCTTCTGGATTCCCTGCGCTACCATCTGCTGTATTAAGGTCTATCACCACATCTTCTGCACTTGGGTTTGAGAGCCCTACTGTAAACACAAGGTCTTGTCCCTCTATCACTGTAGCATTGCCACCATTTGGTCCTGTAATACTTACCGTTGGTTCCCCATCATTATCTAAAATAGTTCCTGTCCCTACTGTAGCTGTATTGGATGTATTGCCTGAAGTCACGGCACCATTGAGTGTCATGGTCTCATTGTTTTCATCAATCAAGTCATCAATCGTACTCACGGTGAAGCTTACACTGGTACTTCCTGCTGGAATTGTAACTGTTTCTATTTTCTCAGTATAGTCTTCTGGATTCCCTGCGCTACCATCTGCTGTATTAAGGTCTATCACCACATCTTCTGCACTTGGGTTTGAGAGCCCTACTGTAAACACAAGGTCTTGTCCCTCTATCACTGTAGCATTGCCACCATTTGGTCCTGTAATACTTACCGTTGGTTCCCCATCATTATCTAAAATAGTTCCTGTTGCAGTTTTATCAGCAACCATAATCTTGTAAGTTTCCTTACCTTCATAAAAATCATCCCTTGTAGTGGCTACTAGTATATTAAATGTTGTAACGCCTGCTGGTACTTTAATTTTACCTGTGGCTGAATCATAGCTCACTCCATTTGTAAATGTTACTGGTACAGTATAATCTTGACCTTCTGTTGCAGTTATTCCTTCTATTTTAAAGTCATATACCTCATCATTTATAGATATATTTTGAAGCATTACAATATGTGTGAGGAGAGTTCCTTCTAGTGCTGTTGCATTAGAGACACTTCCTATGTTTGGTTGAATATCAGTATCTATAATTGTACCTGTTGCCGTTTTCGTACTTACTTTTATCGTGTAAGACTCATTCCCTTCAAATATATTATCGATATTACTTGGTACAATGATATAAAATCTTTCGACATTCTCTGGTACTGTAATTTTACCTGTGTTAACATCATATGTTACACCCTGAGTAAACATAGGTGTTCCATAGTCAGCAGATGTGGTTGTAATATCAGTAAGTGCAAATACATAACTTTCTTCTACAGGCGAGGAAGATGTCATTTTTACAATATGTGTAAGATTATTTCCTTCATTATTACTATCATTTGTTAGGGTAGCTATTAATGGTTTAGCGCCAAAAGTATATCCATTACACTCCTCCCAAACCTCACAATTTTTTCTAATGTTTACTGATGTAGGGTCTGTACCTACCACAAGTTTCGCTTTTTGAGAATTTGCTAAAGTACTGGTAACAATTTTTACTACAGCTGAACCTACAGCAATCTCTTTTGCACTATAGTAACCACTATTCCCTGTACTTGTATACGTTACTTTTCCTTTAGAATCAGTAATTTTTATTTTCACCTTTGATAAAGGTCTATCTGAATATTTATCATAACTATTATTTTTATTTACATCTTCAAAAACAAGTCCACATACAGAACCTACTGGATTCATATTAGCTATACACTTTTTATAAAGATTTATATAATAACAATAATATTGATAATAACAGTAGTATCCGCAGTTATAGTATGCTGCAAGATACTTATTAGCAAGTGCTTTATATTTATGACATCCAACTGGTGTTTGTGCCTGGCATTTTTTATATTTCTCCATATTATATAAATATTTTTTGTAATATTTATAGTTATAACATTGATAATATATTTTAAGATATTTGTCAGCTAACTTTTTATAGTGGCTACAATCTGATGATCCGTTAGAGCCATCTGAACCTTTAGAATCTTTGGAACTATAAGAGCCCTTGAAACCTTTATAATAATTGTAGTAGTTATTATAACTTTTCTTATGATTATTATAATTACTATAATTCCCCCATGTGGCACTAGATGTTGATGTCATCATCAATAACATAGTAATGACAACCAGTACGCTTCCTATTATAGAATTAATATTATTAATTCGTTTCATGTTTTTCCCTTTTTTACATAAGTGTATATGAAAAACGGCTATGATAAAAAATTATTGATTAATTGATAGCCGTAAATTGCTTGCTTATGCAACCCGGCTGTCTTCAGGGAGAAGACCCGTAGCTTTCTGTCCTATCCTCGCGGAATAGTTTAGCGATAGACAAAGTCTAACACAAGTATTTTTTTAAAAACCTTAAATAGCACAATACTTAAGGAATAACACTTGACATCATTTTTTTAAAACCGCTCAACCAATTAAAACCAAATAAGCTGTACCATATTTAAGACCAACATAGAAATAAACCCTACTTTATACACCATCTTCTCATTGCGTTCTATAAACGAAGTACCTTTATCAAAATATGGTTTTACTTTTATAGGGTTGGTTAGCTCGTACTGCATCTCT
>Ga0256844_10000587_pt1 | contig 13983 bp, 14 predicted proteins | sample MusselsmetaG_FD_189100 | JGI IMG/M metagenome (GOLD analysis project Ga0256844, IMG submission 189100) | Mussel associated microbial communities from hydrothermal vent at the East Pacific Rise, Pacific Ocean - Mussels | ecosystem: Host-associated > Mollusca > Shell > Unclassified ... | reverse complement strand
TGAAGCGCTCACTAAGAGTTTTGCAAACAATAAAAACTTTTCAGCCGTCTCTTCTATTGGAAAAATGGCAAGACTGGACAACTCTTTGAAACTACGTCAAAACCAAGATGGCTCACCTTCCCCCGTGAACTTCAACCTAAACTTTGATGAAGATATCAAAAGTGGTTCTATCAATATCTACAACGAAGAAAATGCCCTTATCAAAAGTATCTTGATAGACAAGGACTCAGCAGGACAACACTCTTATAACTGGGATGGTAAAACCAATGCTGGTACCGACGCCAAAGCAGGTAAATATAACATCAGAGCCACTTACCAAAATGAAAGTGGGCTCACCCTCGATGCCAAAGCGGGCGCTTATAAGATAGAATCGGTAAAGTTCGAAGAGGATAAAACCTTTGTCAAACTCAATGGAAACTACATCTCATTTGAGCAAGTTTCTGAGATTTATGATGAGAAATCATAATGAATAGTTCATTTTATACAGGCTTAGCAGGGATGAAAGCCCAGCAGTATGGCATCGATATGCTCTCTGACAATGTTGCCAATGTCAATACACCAGGGTACAAATCGACTTCTGCAGAGTTTTCGACGATTTTTTCTCAGCAATTAAATCTCAATGGCTCACTCTATAATCCACAAGCCAATGACATTGGTGTGGGCGCAGTAGCAAGAGGTACCAGTACGGACTTTTCTGCTGGCTCTGTTATCGCTAGTGAAAACAAATATGACATGATTATCGAAGGCTCAGGATGGTTTGGCGTGCAAGATGGTCAAGGAGACCTCATGTACACAAGAGCAGGGCAATTTAGCCGTGATGCCAATGGATTTTTAGTCGATGGTAGTGGGAACCATGTCTTGGGTACTTCTGCAAACAACATCATCAATGGCAATGTCAAACAAGACCCCACTCAGACTATCACACTTAGTGATGTAAACAAACAAACAGCTATACAGATACCTGACACCCTCACCATCCCTTCTGTTCCTAGTACTTTCATCAACTTTAAAGGACCATTAGACCCAAAAAAGATTGAAGAAGTAGGTCCAAATGGAACAAAAGTAGAAGTCCCCAATGTTGAAGTATATCGTGTGGATGTCTATGATAGCCAAGGCAATATCAATAAACTCAACATCACCTTTACCAAGCAAGTACCTCAAGCCGTATCAAGTACAACATGGGATGCTAAAGCAGTACTAAACGATGAAAATGGAAATATTCTCAATACCAGCGAAGGTGAACTTTTTTTTAACGGGCATGGTGCACTCACAGGGAGCACTATCAACTCCATATTAGATAACGATGGCAACCCTCTAGCACTAGGTTTTGGAACTTTTTTTGATCCAAACATTACAAATTCAGGTTATGATGGCTTAGTCTCTTTAGCGGGGCTTGATAGCAGCCGAAACATTGAAAAAGATGGAAACCCTGCAGGTACCTTACAAGACTATGGTATCGACAACTTAGGCAATATACAAGCCACTTTTTCAAATGGTAAAACCATTCCTATCTCCAAGGTAGCTATCTATCATTTTAGAAATGAAGCTGGACTAGAAAAGATAGGGACTTCAGCATATAAAGCTTCTGCCAATAGTGGCAACGCCAAGTTTTTCAAAGACCAAGCAGGCAATACATTGCAAATATCTAGCATTAAAAATAGAAAGATAGAAGTATCAAATCTTAACATCACTACAGCACTCACAGACCTCATCGTGATGCAAAAGGCTTTTGATGCCAGTTCAAAAAGTATCACAACGAGTGACCAACTGATACAAAATGCAATCAATATGAAAAGATAAATACAGATAGTTTAATTCCCTATTTTTTGGGAACAGTAGGTGCTTTGAGAAAAGTAAGCATAAGAAAATATGACGTAAAGGATAAAATTATGATGAGATCATTATGGGCTGGAGTTTCTGGCTTGCAAGCACACCAAATCGCTATGGACGTTGAGGGTAACAATATCGCCAATGTAAATACAACAGGGTTTAAATACTCTCGTGCAAACTTTTCAGATATGTTAAGTCAAACCACTAAAATCGCCACAGCACCACAAGGTAACTCAGGTGGTAAAAATCCTCAACAAGTTGGTCTTGGAACACAGATAAACTCTATCACTAGAATCTTTTCACAAGGTTCTGTACAAACCACAAACAAAAACACCGACCTTGCTATCCAAGGAAATGGTTTTTTTGTAGTCAGTAACGATGCGGGTAAGACGTATAAATACTCACGAAACGGTGACTTTGTTTTTGATGCTAAAGGAAACTTTACCAACAATCAAGGGCTTATCGCACAAGGCTGGGTAAGAGATAGAAAAACAGGTGAAATTGACAATACTGCACCTATCCAAGATATCGTCATTCCACCAGGACTTACCACTCCAGCACGTCCTTCATCTGTCATCAACTTAAAGGCAAACCTGAACACGGGTGATCACATCAACAACAAGTCTCCTATTAGAGCACTAGATTCTACCGCGGGACTAAAGGCAGGTAGAAATCCTGAAAGAGTTGATGATTTTAATATACTATTTAACGCAGAAGGTGATTCATTTAACATCAAAGAGGGGCAAGGTGTTGAAATTTCATTTGATGGAGGCGTTACAAAAAAAGAGTTTAAGTACATAGGAAACTCTGCCAACAAAGATTTAACAGCAGCAGGTGGTGCATATCTATTTAACTCAACAGAGGACTTAAGATCTTCTTTGCAACACGCTTTAAAACAAACTTCAGCCACAGCAAGTGTTGTCGTAAATGACAATGGCAAATACGAGATATCCAATTCTGATCCAGCAGGGACAGATTTATTGATGCAAGTAGGCGGTATCACCAATGCGACAACCGATGACAATGAAAAATTGACCACCGCGATGAAGTCATTTGCAGGACAACTCTCAGCAGGAAGTAATGGTATCAAAATCACCCAATCTATCACCGCTGCGACACATGCTGCAAGTATCGATGTTTTTGATTCCCTTGGTACAAAACATACAGTCAGAAGTGAATATAGAAAAGAGGGATATGTCTATGATAACAATGGTATAAAAACGGGTTCAGCATGGCATATGACTATCACCGTACCAGAGCCAGGTGTGATTGGTGGACAAACAAGAGAAAACATGGTGGAAGGACAAATCGTCTTTAACTCAGATGGCTCTATGGCATCGTATACGCCAGCAAGTATCACATACACCGCAAACAATGGTTCAGCACCAAATCAAACAATCCAACTAAATCTTGGAACTGCCAATAGATTTGATGGTATCACCTCTTTTGATAGTGACTCAAATACATCTGGTATCTCTCAAGATGGTTTTACTGGTGGTGATTTAGATGGTATTCGTATCGATTCATCTGGAACACTCGTAGGAAGTTTTACCAACGGTAGAAGTTTTGGACTCGGACAAATCGCCATGGCAAAGTTTACCAACGATATCGGACTAGAAAGTGACGGTGGAGATGTTTTCATCCAAACAGCCAACTCTGGTGATCCTGTCATCGGTCAAGCAGCGGTAGGTGGTAGAGGATTTATCCAAGCTTCTGCACTAGAGATGTCAAATGTGGACTTAAGTCGTTCACTCACCCAGCTCATCGTGGTACAACGTGGTTTTCAAGCCAATTCAAAAACCATCACAACATCTGATCAAATGCTAAACACGTTGTTACAACTCAAGCAGTAACATACAAGCCTAAAAAGTAAAGACTCTTGCCAAGGGCAAAGCTTTAGTAGCGCGTGAATTTCTAAGAGGCAGAGCCTCTTAGAAAGATGACAATTAAATAAAAAAGGACTTTCATGAAAAAAAGTTTATCTATAGTAAGCATCCTAACCCTCCTAAACAGTTCTTGTTTTGCATTTGACCATATCAAAAGCGTCAAAGAATTTGAAGAACTAACAAAGAAAGGAAATGTTATAGTGGATTTCTATGCTTCATGGTGTGAGCCTTGTAAAGAGATGAGTACCAATCTTCAAGCACTACATGTCGATAGCAAAGCAGTCAAAATCTACAAAGTAGACATCATGAAAAGTCCAGATGTTGTGGCAAAATACGGCACACCACAAGTTCCAGCCTTGTTATATATGCATGATGGGAAGATTTTAGACGGCTTTATTGGGTTAAAAAGTATCACTCAGCTCAAAAAGGATATAAAAAATTACTTTTTTGATAAAAAGTAAACCATTTTTTACCTATTTATTTAAGTTTCAAATCCTCTTCTTCTTAATTACTTAAGTATATTAAACATTACTTATGTTACTTATAACTATATATATTTTTTACCTTTATTGACTGGAAGTACGCATTGTACTAGACTTATAGTGTAAAAAATATATGGAGGTTTGAGATGAAAAAGTCTTTAGCAGTATTAGTAGGATTAGGTTTAGCGGTTAGTTTACAAGCAGGTACCATTACGTGTGATTACCCAGTATGTAAAACAGAGCCAATTTTTAAAACAGTATTCAAGAAAATTCCAAACAAGCAGTGTTGGGATGAGCAGCAAACAAGTGCAATAAACTTCAAACAAAGTGAACTTTGTACGACTAGTGGTCTTGTTGTTGCGAAAAAGTGTACTATCACAAAGTGTAAAACTGTTTGGAAAACAATTGAAGAACAAGTTTTAGTAGGATACAAAAACTACGCAAAAGTATGTGGTGAGATGATTTCTAAAACAAGCAATTGTAAAATGAAAACTATCAGAATTACTGGTACTTACTAACATTTATTCTAAAAGGCAATCACAAAGATTGCTCTTTTAGAAACACTTCTTTTATGATTTTAAATCATAAACCTCTACACAAAAACAGACACCATCGTTTTTATTTACCACGCGCAATTTTCCATCATGATGTTCTTCCACAATCGTTTTAGACATATAAAGCCCAAGCCCTGTGCCATTTTTCTCATCTTTGGTAGAAAAGTAAGGGTCAAATATCTTCATCATGATAGGCTCAGGAATACCACCACCATTGTCACAGATGCTTAAGCGTACACCTTTGTCCGTATCTATACTCTCTATCATAAGGGTCGGATTTTCCACCTCTTTCTCTTTGAAATTATCCAGCGCATTTTTGAGGATATTTAAAAAGACTTGCATGAGTTCATTGTTAAAAAGAGGCAATACTTTAGTACTTTTTAAAGACCTCTCTATATGTACACCGCGAGAATCAACCATACCTTTTAAGATATCAAAAGATTTTTCAAAAGGAGTATTGATACTTAAGTCTTCTCGCTCTTTATTTGGTTTATAAAAGTTTCTAAAATCATCTATCGTTTCAGTCAAGTTTTGTACATAACTTTCGATATGATCCAACTCTTCGATCATAAACTTTTCTTGTGCTTCTCGCTGCTCTTTATCCTCCAAGTCAAAACGACCCATCATCAATGCCATCTTCATATCTATCCCAGTCGCAGCGATAGCCCCCAAGGGTTGACGCCATTGGTGCGCTATCATGCTTATCATCTCTCCCATCTGTGCCAAACGAGACTGTTCTAACATCTGTTTATCTTTTTGACGAGAGTTTTCAACCTCAACAGCTACTTTTTCTTCTAAGGATTGATTCAAATCTAGCAGCTTTTGTTGTGCTTTTTTAACATCTGTAAGATTGGTGAGGATAGAGACACGCGCTGGTCTACCTCGATAAATAATATTTTTACCACTAGCACGACAAGGGATTACCGTACCATCTTTTTTATATAATTCTAACTCAAAAGTAACATTTGAGTTATACGTTTGAATCATCTTTACAATATCTTCATTTTCAGGCTCTATAAAATCTCTAGCCGATAGTGTAAGTGCTTCTTCTTTGGTATATCCAAAAGTATTCAGACCCGCCTTATTTACGAGCAACACTTTTAAATCTTTATCTATCACCACTACAATATCTCGGGTAGAATCAAAAAGTGTTTCAAAATTGTTAAGTGACTCTTCAAGTTCGTCTTTTGTTCTTGAGAGTTTATTGTAAGCCCATATCATGATAGAAAATATAATAAAAAATAGTGCTAACAATTTCCACACTAACTTATAATCCACCTTATCATGATGAATCACATTTGCCCACTGTGCCACATAGTTTTCTATCGTTTTTACATCAAAACTATCCATCCCTTTAGCTAGGATAGAAAATAACATTTTATCGTCATTTCTCACACCTACCGAAAGATTTAAACTCTCTTTTAACTTACCACTTATCTTAAGACTATCATGATAATCATATCGCTCTATCGCTTCTCGCACAACTGTAATGGCATCAACATAGCCATACACTTTTCCCCCAGCCACCATCTTCATCGCTTCTTTGATAGAAGATACCTCTACCACGTCGATGTCATCATAATCGTTTTTCAAGATATGACTAATCGCATAATTTTTGATGACTGCTACTTTATGTCCACGAAGCTCCATCCCTCCTTCTACAAAAGGTTTGTCTATCTGTGTCACAATCACAAATGGCATACGAATATAAGGCTTAGTAAAGTCTAAAAACTTCTCTCTTGAAGCAGTCTCCATCGCCAGCGAGACCATATCACACTCACGATTTTCAGCCTTTTGTAAACTCTCATCCCAACTCTCAGTCTTTACGAGTTGTAGTGGAGTATGGAGACGTTTTGATAAATCTCTCATAATGTCCGCAGCGATACCGATGTGCCTACCATTTTCTATACTCTCATAGGGCATCCAGTCAGGGTCAACACACATCTTAATACTATGTTTTTTATCCAAATATTGTTGCTGCTTTGTAGAGAGTACCAGTGGTGTTCTTTTCATCGTGTGTAACAAAACATCAAAATCCATCTCTTTATCAAGTACTCCCATAACCATATAGATATCATGGATACGCTGGAGTTTATCTTTGGAGATATCTCCTAGTTTTATACCTTCTACATACGCCATGGATTTTAGCATTTTTGCCTCGTACAAAAGTGCTTCTTTGCTTTTTTCTTGTACATTATACTTCTCTAAGATAATCTCCACACTCTCCTCCATGTGGGAAAATGCATACTCCCAGCCGCGTAAAGAAGCTTGTAAAAAGTTATCTACGACAATAGGATATTTATCAATCTCCTTTTGGCTTGTAAATAAAATATCTTCATAAAAATCAAAACCATAATCCTTTGGATGGAAAATTATAGGCTCTATACCTTGTTTTTTCAAGCTATATGGCTCATTAGAGAGATAAGCAGACATCACATCTACTTTATTGTCAATCAAATCTTGTAAAACATAGGTATGTTTTATCGGTACAAAATCATCTTTTGCCACCCCTTGAGAATTGAGCATCGCCATCACCGCTACAGCATCCAGTGAGTCATGGGTTATCATGATATATTTATCTTTCATATCTTTGATCGTTTTGATTTTAGATGTCGGTGTGGTTAAAAGAATCTGAGGAGAAGATTGAAATATCGCAGCAAGTGGTCGTATCGGTTTTCCAGCCGAAGCCGCTATCATCATCGAGGATCGACCAGTACCAAAAGTAGCCCGCCCCTCTAAAACCTCATCAATCACTGAAATGTTAGTATCGTATTTTTTAAACACAACATCTAATCCAACCTCTTTGTAAAAGCCCTTCTCTTTTGCCATATAATACCCAGCAAATTGAAATTGGTCATAATACTGAAACTGCAATGAAACTTTTTGCGCATGCAGAGGAAATGTGATGAACAACATTATCATGATAAGCTTTTTCAACATATATAAACCCTTTATATACCAACTATATCGACCATTTAACATTTAATTTTATTTGTAGTAAGATAAGAAAAAATTTGGAGTTTTCATGAAAGTCACCCTTCACCACCATACCCCACTTGTCGTCTGTGCAACCGCTATCCGAACGTGTTGGCAGTCATTTGATAAAAGTGATAACGGTGGTGAAAAAGATAAAGAGCTCATCGACCGTGTAGGCAACAAGTTTAAACACGCATCCACACTAGAGCATCTTGTCTATACCTTCTATTTAGAAGGCATCTCTCGTGCACTACTCCAAGAACTCGCCCGTCACCGCATGGCATCCCTCTCGGTAAAATCAACAAGATATACACTTAAAGAGTTAAAAGACGAAGAAGCGTTTACACTAGACGACAAAGAGAGAGCAGAGAAGTACTTGGTCTATACTGGCGTAGAAATGGTCGATGAGATGAGCATTAAAGCCTTAGAAAATCTCCGACTTGTTTTAAAATCAGGCATCGCTAATGACAAAGCAAAGTTTTGTCTACCAGAAAGCTACAAAACTGAACTTACATGGACAATCAATGCCAGAAGTCTGCAAAACTTCATTGGTTTACGAAGTGATAAATCTGCGCTTTGGGAGATACGAGACTTAGCAAATATGCTCTATAACACTATCCCACAAGAGCACCAATACCTCTTTGATGACTACATCAAAAAGTACGACTAATTCCCTGCATGAGGGTTTTTTATGGAATTCAAACTCACGAGGGTGCGCTTAGCTCTTCCTATTATTTTCCTTTTGTTACCGTAAAACCAGCACCTATCCAATCCTGCATACCGCCACGATACCAAAAAAGCTTTTTCTTTGGGTAGCCTAGTGCTACTAGCGCTTTTATCATCTTGACCGACTGAGGACACCAAGAGCCATTACAATAAACTATCGCTTCTTTTGCTTCAGAAAAGTCAAGTGAACCTTTTTTATCTTTTTTGACATTTAAGAGTGCCATACTTTTATCTATGTCATCAGGAAAATCTTCATAGTATTTGATATTTAGATAAGGAATGTTGACAGCGTGAGGTATAGACATCTTTATAAACCACTCTTCGTTTCTTGCATCCACGATGATATATTTTTCTGGTTCGTAGTCAAGTAGCTGCAAAAACTTCAGCACCTCTATCTCACCAACTGTCACTATGTCTTCATCCATCTTCATTGTTTGTACCACACCCAAAGAGGTGACAAAAGTCTTCTTGCATTCTCTTGGCACATTTCGTCCTGCCAAATCCCCACCAAAAACATTTTCAGGTGTGACACCTACCTTCAAACATTTTGGATTTTTCATTCTAGAGATAAAAATCTCTTTTTCTTTGTAGTTTGTCCTAACACCATTGATTTGCAAAGCCTGACTTACTGCATCGGCATAAAGAGCCGCAGCTAAAACGGTTATCATGATAAGTATCTTCATCATATCTCCTTTTTTGTTATTAGAAAATATTATATCATAATTTTAAATGCACTATAGTTCTGGCGGATAGTCACATGCTGTTTTATTTACATCAAATTGAAAAAGTTTTTTAGCACTTTTTGCACTTGTATAAATGTATGAAATGGTAATATCACTTTGTAAAAAGCGTTTGGAGGATTTGCATATCCCCTGTGTCACCGCTTTTTTCATCCGTGTTTTATCTTTTTTGATGATGGCATCATCGCTTTGCGTTGCATTGATTTCAAAGGTATAAAAAAGTGTCTCCTCTTTGGCTTTGATGGAGATGAGCTGGGTAAAAGCATCCACTTTTTTAGGTAATTCTTTGGACAAACCCTCTGCTGCCATTTTCACAACATTTTGATTTTGTAGCTTCACTTTATCGGGTATCACATCTGCCACTAAACTCCCCACACTTAAAAGTGCCATTATCATGATAGTTCGCATCAGTATAACCTATGGATATTTTCTAAGAGATTGTCCACGGTGATATCCTCTCCGTGCTCCTCTAAAAAGGCAGTCAAATACTTTTCACTCGCCTCCATACCGCCCTCTTTTTCCACTTCGACTAACTTTTTATAGAGTGGGTCTAGTGCATCAGTCACATGCTTGGATATCTTTTTTCGAGATGCTTTATACCCAACTGTTATCCCTGCTTCTACAATCGGCTCAAAATCTGTAAATACCCAATAATACCGACCATCTTTTGCCAGATTTTTGATAGCCGCTATAAGGTTTTGTCCGCTTTGAAGTCTCTCCCATAACATCTTAAAAAGAATCTTAGGCATATCGGGATGACGCACGATGGAGTGTGGCTCTCCGATAAGCTCCTCTTTGCTATAGCGTGAAATCTCAGCAAAATAGTCATTGACATAAGTGATTTTTCCCTGCAAATCTGTATCACTCTCGATATAAACATTGTTTTTGAGTTCTATTTCTTCGTTGATTACTTCTGGTTTTTTCATCCTATCCTCCTACATATCCATATATTTGATGAGCCCTTTGGTGAGCTTTTCAAATGGCAATATCTTTGTACCACCATTTTTCAACATAAACAGCTTCGCACTAGCCTCTGACTCAAAAGGGATGAGTTCATCCCCATGAGGCCCAGTCAAACGACTTCCAAACAAATACACTGCCTTCTTTGCTTCCACCCGTCTTCCGTTTAGAAAATCCTGCACATACAAAGTCTCTATCTTGTCATTTAACAAATCATGTCGCTGAAAATACTCAGGATGATGATAGACTTGCATCATCGATTTTACAGAGATAAACTGTACTTTTTTGCCATTTTTTAGTTTCGCTTCGCATATCCATTGAGGATGTTTATTTAAAGGGAGTATATAGACAGGGTCACTGGCATTATTATCCAACAAAACTATCTCTCCTGAAAACAAAGAAGAGACAAACAGCGCTACTATCATGATAGTTTTTTTCATGTTATTTTCCTTACAACAAATCTTTTTTTCTAAATGCCCTATAACCAAAATAGGCAAATATCCCACCTATCATGATAGGATATACTATAGCATACGCTATCAACAACTTAGGTCCTAAAGTGTCTAAAAGATAGTACGCCACAGGGCCAATGACTGTTAGCTCAGGATCAAAGAGTGAAATCGCCCCAATCCGAAAAACCTCGATAGGGTTTAAAAGTGCGGCGGTGATAATCACCCCGTCGCTCACACGATTTTGCAACATCAAGCCTATGAGTGCGATGTCGATAAAAGCCAGTAGTATCATCCACACCATGAACGAACTCCCAAGTGCTACATCCGTAGACTTTACCATCGTAGAGATAAAAAAGGCAATGCCTAAAAAGACAAAACAGAGGCTCACCAATAAAGCAGAGTACAAAAACACCATGCTCCATGGTAAGTTCCCACCTTTCACAAGACCAAATACCACCCCTAAAATAAGGGCAAAAAAGACAGGTAAAAAGACGGTTAAAAAACGCCCAGCCATCTTCCCCCAGTAGTAATCTTTTAACGACACAGGAAAAGAGAGCATATACTCCAGTACGTTACTCTCCCTATCTCCCGATATAGACTTCACCGTAGTTATCATGATAAAGATAGGCAAGATGACAATCGTCACTTGGATAAATATCAAAAGCATACGACTAAGCCCCGTAAACCCCATCACCACAGCATCAGATACACCCGTGATAAAAAAGAGTGCCATCAATCCACCAAACACCACAGCATACACGTAAAACCACTTAGAACGTAGGGATTCTTTGATATCTAAATAGGCGATTAAAGTAAGATTTTTCATCTTATTGTCCCTTCTTTTGGTTTAGTTTTTCTATCTCAAACACCTCTTGTGTCACCGTATCAAAGTCAATGATTCGGTGATTTTCAGGCTTTGTATCTTGGGTAAAAGCAGCAAAGCCAAATGCCATCGGAGTGATAGAATCATCCGTATAAAGTGCTTTTTTAGCATCTATCCATTTCCCTGTTTTAGCATCTGTTATCCAGATGATGGCCTCGTTAGCCCATGGTATTTTCTCTTCATCAAGCCACAAGACCGCACAACCAATATCATCAAACTTATACGCACGATTTGTTTTTGGATGGATGATTTGCACGGCATACTTACGTTCACTCACTGCCATCTTGCAGCGTTCACACATATCTCTGTCCCAGTGCATCTTATCCACGCCACCTTTGGGCTTTTGTTCACAAGCACCCAAAACTATCATGATAAAGAATAAAACAGATAAAAATCTAAATCTTTTCATCTTCTACCACTTTTCCCAAATCCATATAAATCTTTCGGTTCACTAAGCCCTCTATCTCATCAAGTCTATGGGTGATGAAAAGTGTTGAACAGTTGGCATCTATCTCACTTAAAAGTCTATAAAAATTATCTCGACCTTTGGGATCAAGGTTGGCCGTTGGCTCATCAAACACTAGTAAATCACTCTTTTTTGAAAGCGCTATAGCGATGAGCAACTTCTGTTTCATCCCACCAGAGAGTTTGAAAAAAGGTTTTCTTCCATGCACTTTAAGATCCAAGTCCATCCTAGAGGCTTCATCATATATGCGCTCTTTTGAAACACCACAACTACGTCCAGCATAGGTAATAAGCTCATCAATACTCAGTTTTACAGGAGGCGGGAGCTGTGGAATAAAACTGATATGATTTAAAACTTCAACTCGGTGCTTGATAGGATCAAAGCCATGCACCTTGATTGTACCACTATCGATATGATAAAATCCAAGCATCGCACGAACTAGTGTTGTTTTACCAGCGCCATTAGGTCCCATCATCGCTATCTTATCACCCGCATTTACATGCAAAGATACATTATCAAGCACTTTCGTCTTTGCAAATATTTTAGTGACATTTCTAGCTTCAACCAACATATGCTACACCAAATCTTTGAGTCTAAACTCATAGTTATACGCATCAGTATGGCAGACATCAAAACATCTCCCACATAAAGTACAATCACCATTGACAACCACTTGTTTACTAACACCTTTCTCTGCACGTTTTTTATCATGTTTTGGTTTGATAAACTCTAAGACATGGTCTTCAAAACAAGCATCTAGGCAAGCACCACAGTGATCACATTTATCCATATCCCACTGCACTTTAGTTAAGCTTGCCCAACCCAAAACATTGTAGGTTGTACCCACGGGGCAGACATACTTACACCATGCACGACGTGAGTAAAATATCTCTATCACCAAGATAACCATCACCCAAATAAGCGCCAAACTCCATCCATACGTAATCGCACGACTCATAATCCCGATAGGATTTATCACCTCAAATACAAGAAATCCATCTACCGCTGCAGCGATAAGAAAAATCACCCAAAACAAAAATCTAATATTAGGGTTATGTTTTCTGCTTTTGATGATTTTTTTACGCACAAGTTTTTGATGAATTCTCTCACCAATCTCACTCAAAAGCCCATAAGGACAAACCCATGAACAGTATGCCTTTCCACCTGCAAAAAAGTAAAATAGCACCAGCGTTGCACTTCCGATAAGCACATTGATAGGCAGATGATGCTCTGCTACAAATATCTCAAGTGATGTAAAAGGATCAATCATATGAAAGCCCAAAAGCCGAGAACCATTGAGTGTCCCCTCTAGAAACTGGATATCAACATAAAAAGAGAGAAAGAAGGCAACATTGATAACGATGATACTCAGCCATCGCCATGCTCTGATTGTGAAACGTGTTTTGCCTTTTTTATTTTTATAAACAAAAGTTGACAAAAAAGGTGCATTAATTAGCTCCTTTACACTCGCATTATATCTATCCATCTTGCCCTCCTTTTATTTTAGGCTATTTTGTTGCTTCATCTAGTTTTGTTTGAAATGTTCCGATTTCAGCCGCTAGTTCTTCAAGCTGTGCATCTGTCATATTGCCTAACAATCCATACATCACATAGTTTTTACGCTTTCCACTTTTAAAATCTTGCAAATCTTTTAATATCACTTCTCCACTTTGCCCGATAAGCTTTGGTCCGATGATTCCTTGTCCGATGTTTCCATGACAGGAAGAACAACTTTTTTTATAAAGAGGACTGACACTAAATGCTGCGATATTTCCAGCTTTTTCTCTGAGCGCTCTTAGCTTGTCTTCTACCTCTTTATCTTTTGTACTGGTATCTGTCGAAACTGTTTTTATAGGCGCTGGTGCAGCTTGGGTACCTAGCTTTGAATCTTCCATTGCAGTACTTTTGATGAGTGTCGCTATCTCATCAAGTTTATTGACACTACTATCCATCCCCGCTATATAGACCATAGCCCATACCGCCAACAATGTTGCTACAAACGCGATTATTTTTTTAATCATTTCCTCT
>Ga0256844_10000586_pt1 | contig 13995 bp, 14 predicted proteins | sample MusselsmetaG_FD_189100 | JGI IMG/M metagenome (GOLD analysis project Ga0256844, IMG submission 189100) | Mussel associated microbial communities from hydrothermal vent at the East Pacific Rise, Pacific Ocean - Mussels | ecosystem: Host-associated > Mollusca > Shell > Unclassified ... | reverse complement strand
CCATAAAAGAACCTGACTTGTTTGACGAAGCAATTCTTTTTACACGCTTCAACGCAGGCAGATACAACCATTGGTCGTCATCTCTGTCCAAATGTTCATGAGTTAGCGTCTTTGTTCCCTTTACATCGGCAGGGGTTAAAAAAGTAGAGATGGTTTTGTCTCCATGCTCACCTTCAAGTGTTTTCATCTCTAATTCACGTACACTCTTTTGACCAGAAGCATTGACCAATATCATCTCTGTTTGTGCTATTGAACTTCCAAAACCATCTGTCATTTTGTCTGACTTTTCTGAAACTTCTTTGTTTGTTATTGCCATAATAGTTGTTACCGTTAACAGCGTGGTTAATAATATTTTTTTCATTTTTATTCCTTTAATTCTCTTCAATAAATTTTTTTAATGCTTTACTGTACACAGTTTTAAACACAAAATATATGTAAAAAGAGCTGAATTTTGGTTGAGACGGGTTGAAAATGGAATGATTTAAGGGAAGTTGGGTCAAAAATTTGACCCTAAAAATTTTTATAAAAAATTTCTATAAAATATGTGGTGAACTAAATTTACCAGCAGAAAGCTCTGCTAAAAATTCTTCCATGGAGTACATCTGTCTTGCGTCTGATGTCATGATGTGAATGAGAATATCACCCAAGTCTACAACAACCCAGTCTTCGCTCTCGTCAATATGTAAAAAAACTTCACCTAAAGGCTTTAACTCTTTTTTTAATTGGTCTGCTAATGCTGCTGCATGTTTTGAACTAATTGCATTTGCAATAACCACACGCTTTGCGATATATTCAATCTCTTCGAGGTTAAAAACCTCTAACTCTTCTGCTTTTTTACTGTCTAAAAATGTAACGATACGTTCTGCACGCTCTTCTACACTCATTTCGTTAATGCTCATCTGTGCATTTTCCTTTGTTAATTGATTTCTAATTTTAGTTGAACTAATGTCAACGTTAACCTCTAAGATTACATAATCTTTTAGCTTGTCGCAATTTGCTTCATGCCCTGCTCTTGTAGCAACTACCCAAGTAATTTGCTCATTAATCCATTTGAAATTATACCATTTATCAATTGAAGCTAGATTATCTGCTCCAATGATAAGATATTTCACCTCATAACGCTTCTGAAAATGAGCTATTGTCATTGCTGTAGCCGTTGGTTTTTGCTCTTTAATTTCAAAGTCACTCACAGAAATACTATCGTATTCTTGGAACATCTCTTTTGTCATCTCTAAACGTTGCTCTGGCTCATAGTAAGAGTGAGACTTAAACGGGTTGAGAAAAGTGGGAATAATTATCACTTTTTGGACAGATAAAGCTGATATTGCTTCTTTTACTACCATTTTATGTCCAAAGTGTGGAGGGTCGAAACTCCCCCCATAAAGTGCAATGCCTTCTAAACCCTTTTTAAACAAAAAGCAACCTCTATTAATGTAAAATATTCAGCATATTATCATATAAAACTAAAGGGGTAAATGAATGGCTGTAAAAGTTGCAATAAATGGATTAGGTAGAATAGGTAGATGTGTTGCTCGAATCATCGCAGATAGAGATGATATTGAGTTGGTTGCAGTAAATGCAACAGGTGCTGAGGAGATGATTCAGTATGGTCTCAAATATGATTCAGTTCATGGAAAAAGAGAAGATGTCGTTGTTAAAGATGGTTTTGTAAACATTGGTTCTACAAAAGCAAAACTTTTTGCAGAACGTGACCCTGCAAAAATTGGTTTTGCTGATTGTGGTGCGACCATTGTTCTTGAGTGTACAGGTGCATTTTTAACAGCAGAGTCTGTTCAACCGTACCTTGACAATGGAATTGAAAAGATTGTATTTTCTGCTCCAGCAAAAGATGACACTGCAACCTTTGTAATTGGTGCAAATGAAGCTGAGTATGCTGGTCAAGCTGTAGTTTCTAACGCTTCATGTACAACCAATGGTCTTGCACCTGTAGCAAAAGTTCTTGACGATGCTTTTGGAATTGAGTCTGGTCTTATGACAACCATTCACTCCTACACAGGTTCACAGCCAATTTTGGATGCGAAACATAAAAAAGACCCAAGAAAAGGTCGAAGTGGAGCAACCAACCTTGTTCCAACAACAACAGGTGCTGCAAAAGCAATCTCAAAAGTTCTTCCTCAATTAAAAGGAAAAATTAACGGTCAAGCGATTCGTGTTCCAACACCAGACGTTTCAATGGTAGACTTAACCGTTAACCTTGGAAAAGATGTAACTGTTGAAGAAGTACAGGCTGCTTTCCAAACAGCTTCTGAGACAACACACAAAGGTATTTTAGGAGTAGACTTAGAGTACAGAGTCTCTCAAGACTTCGTAGGTGAAGAGCAAAGTACAGTTGTTGTTATGGATACCATTCAAGTAATTAACGGGAATATGGTTAAAGTTCTCTCATGGTATGACAATGAGTGGGGATACTCTGCACGTCTAGTAGACATGGCTGTTCATGTAAGTAAAGGGGCATAAGTTGAACACTTTAAAAGATATTGAGATAACAGGAAAAACCGTATTTATTAGATGTGATTTTAACGTTCCAAAAGATGAAGATGGAAACATTACTGATGACCGTAGAATTCGTGGTGCATTACAGAGTATTCGTTACTGTTTAGACCGTGACTGTAAAGTCATCTTGGCTTCTCACTATGAACGTCCTGAACCAGGTGTTTACGAAGAGAAATTTTCACTTAAAGCTGTCGTTACAAGACTGCATACTCTTTTGAGACTCGCTTCTGACATTAAGTTAGCAAATGATGTAATTGGTCCAGATGCAAAAGCTAAAGCTGCTGCACTACAGTCGGGCGAAGTTTTGGTACTTGAAAACTTACGCTATGAAGCTGGAGAGACCAAAAATGATGAAGCATTTGCAAAAGAACTCGCTTCTATCGTAGACATTTATGTCAATGATGCCTTTGGTGCTTGTCACAGAGCACATGCATCTATTGATGCAATGGCAAGACTTTTTGATGCTGACCAAAGAGCTGCTGGATTCTTACTCTCTAAAGAGGTAAACTTCTTCGACAAAACATTGGCAGACCCAATTCGTCCTTTTGTTGCTGTTGTTGGTGGTTCAAAAGTTTCAGGAAAACTTGAAGCACTTAGACAACTTTTAGACAAAGTAGATAAAGTAATTATTGGTGGGGGAATGGCATTTACATTCCTTAAGGCACAAGGTTATGAGATTGGTAACTCACTCGTAGAAGATGACCTACTTGATGAAGCCAGAACCATTATGATTAAAGCAAGAAAAAAAGGTGTTAAGTTCTATCTACCAGTAGATATTATTGTTGCTCCTGAGTTTTCAGATACTGTTCCTTCTAAATATGTCTCTAACCAAGAGATTCCAATTGGTTGGATGGGACTAGATATTGGACCTGCTTCTTCACGACTCTTCCGTACTGTTCTTGGTGATGCTCAAACCATCATTTGGAATGGACCAATGGGTGTTTACGAAATGGACAAATATGCAAAAGGAAGTCTTAAAATGTCTCACAACATTGCCGATGCAAATGCAACAACCATCGTTGGTGGTGGTGACACAGCAGATGTGGCACTAAGAGCTGGAGATGTAGAAGAGATGACATTTGTAAGTACAGGTGGAGGAGCAAGTCTTAACCTACTAGAGGGTAAGACACTTCCAGGAATCGAAGCTTTAAAAGCTTAATTTCTGTAGGGTGTAGTCCCCGACTACACCATGAATATATTTTAAATTTTACAAAACGGTGTAGTCGGGGACTACACCCTACCAAAAAAGGCTAACATGATATACGCAGCAAATTTTAAAACAAATCACACAAGAAAATCTACAAAAAACTACATTGAAGACCTCCGATCTAAATTATCAGATAAAAAACCTGAAGACAAAGTTTATGTTTTCCCTCCTCTTACAGCACTTGATGCTTTTGAAGGTGACTTTACTGTGGGAACACAAAATGCATACCCAGTAGAAAATGGAGCATATACAGGTGAAGTTGGCATTGAGCAACTTGCCGAATTTAACATCAATACCATTCTTATTGGTCACTCTGAACGACGTGACACCATAGGTGAATCACAAGAAGAAGTAGCTAAAAAGTTTGCGTTCTTTAAAGAGCAAGGTTTTGAAATTATCTACTGTATTGGTGAATCTTTAGAGGTAAGAGAGCAAGGAATCGAAGCTGTCATGGAACACTTGGTTTCACAGTTTGAAGGCATTGACACTACTTACGAGAACTTTGTAGTAGCCTACGAGCCAATCTGGGCTATTGGTACAGGAAGAACAGCTTCTGTCGATGAGATTACCGAAACACACAACGCACTTAAAAAAGTGGTTGATAAGCCTCTTCTCTATGGTGGATCAGTAAAAGGTGCAAACATTAAAGAGATTGCTTCTATAGAAAATGTAAATGGTGTTTTAGTGGGTGGAGCTTCTCTAAAAACAGAAACATTTTTAGAGTTAGTACTACACTAATCAAATCCTAAATCTACTAATTTTTTTAGTAGATTTATAAACCTGGACGCAATGGTCTTTCTGCCTTTTTTTCAGCTTTTTTCTCTTCTTCAAGTATCTTTCTTACTTCATCCATCTCACCTATATCAACCAACCCATCAACAGGAACCTCATTTTTCATCTCATAACCATCAATCTTTCTTATTTTACGATCCCACATTAAGATTTCTCTGGTTTTTTCATCTACCCCCTCTAGTGCCTCCGTATTAAACTCATCTTCTTTAGATATTTCAGTTCTCTTCTGTTCATGTTTTTTAGGCTTTTTAGTCTCTTTTTTAGGCTTATAACTCTCTTTTTTAGGATTACCAGTCCCAACAATAATATGCCTTTTATCAACAGCTATATTGCCTAACCTATTGGTTGCAATATAAATAACAATATACTCACCATCTTTAAAAATATTTATATTATGAGAAATATCTATGGATAGGTCTTTTCCATCTATATCTTTTGCCTCTGCACTTGGCTCAATATAATCTTCTCCAACCTTTAGATGCATAGGAGTTTTCCCTATTAATCGAATAATTGGTATTTTGTCTCCTTTAACTATCTTAATACTCTTTTTAATAGGTTGACTCTTCAATATTTTCTGTTCAGTAAGCTCAATATTATCGATATATCCACTTCCTTTTATAACAAAATTATTTATTTTTAAAATACGATTCTCTATTTCAAATGTTCTTAGATCATTTAATAAATTTCTACTATATTTTTTCCATTTATTTTTAGTTGATTCTCTACCCAATCCAAAAATTAGATTTGAATTTCCTTCCCCTGAAGTATAGATAAAATATCGTTTCCCTTTTGTTGTTTCACAATCAACAATAATAACAAAATCTTCTCCATACTTCATCTCCCAGTGTAAGACTGTGGTCTGTTTTATTGGCTTGTCTAGTCTTAGTAAATAGGTACTTTTAGTTGACTCACCATCAAATTTAATAACTCGACTTTTCTTCTCTTTATCATAGATATTTCTTATGTTTCCAAAAACCTTGTAAGAGACTCTATGCCATCTAGAAGAAGCACTATCTTCAGCACTTTCATAGACTTCTGCATGAAGTATCAATCCCAATAATATAAAATGTAGTAATGAAATTTTAAACATAGCTGTTAGATAATAGATGGAAGATGTTCATTTCCAAACCAAGCAAACATTAGGTAAATAAACATTGTTAAAAGTGGTAAAGCCAATGTAAACCAAATAAATTTTTCTGTTAAAACATAGTATACAAGTGAGAAATATGAGATAACAAGAGCCACTATATGAGCCATAAATAGAGGTGAAACTGCACGCATTACATTACCTGAAATAGCCAATACAACCAATATCCAAAGTAACATAACTCCCATAACTGTTTTTTTTACATTACTCTCTTTTCTATGCATAAAAGCAATAAGTACCAGCATTGCTATTGGTGCTAAAATCATTAAATTTTTCATCTGTAATCCTTTTTTATCTGTTTTTAGATTTTATCAATAACCTCAATTCCAAGGATATCTAAACCTTTTTTTATGACACTTGCTGTTAATGTTGCCAATTGTAATCGGCTCATTTTTAACTCTTCGTCAATTCCCTCTTTTAAAATTGGGTTAAGTTCATAAAACTTCATAAATACTGTTACCACGTCGTAAAGATATGCAGTAATGGTATGAGGTGTTGCATCAATAGATGCTTTGGTTAAAGTATCTTCAAACTTTAATAACATAAGTGCCAAACGATGTTCTATCTCATCACCAATTATAATGTTGCCTGTCACTTCTGCATTGTGCTTACGTAAAATAGACTGAATACGTGCATAAGCATACTGCATATAAAGAGAGGTATTCCCTTCAAAAGAGAGCATTTTGTCCCAATTAAAGATGTAGTTAGACTCACGGCTAATACTTAAGTCAGCATACTTAACTGCCCCAATACCAATGGCTTTTGCCACAGCATCTAGCTCCTCTTCTGAGTGAACATCACGGTCTTTAATGGCATCTTTGGCACGAACAACGGCTTCATCTAAAAGGTCAACCAATTTAACCGTTCCACCATCTCTGGTTTTAAACGGTTTTCCACTCTTGTCCATCATCGTTCCAAAACCAATATGCTCTAGTGCCACTTCCTCTTTGACCATTCCAGCTTGCTTTGCAATGGTAAACACCTGTTTAAAGTGCTGTGCTTGACGTGCATCTACAACATAACAGATACGGTCTGCATTTAGCTCTTTGTCTCTAAAGTTAAGTGCTGCGAGGTCTGTTGTTGCATACAAGAAACCACCATCTCCTTTTTGAACAATAATTGGGGTTTCATCTCCATTTAAAAAGACACACTCAGCTCCATTTGAAGTTGTAGAGATTTTTTTCTCTTTTAGCGTCTCTATCACTTGTGAAAGTTGGTCATTGTAAAAACTCTCTGCTCTTACATCGTCACGTTTTAGGTTAACATTTAACTTCTCATAAACCTCTTCACAGTGACCTAAAGAAGCGTTAATGAAACTCTGCCAAAGCGTAAGACAGTGTTTGTCTCCACCTTGAATTTTCACCACATATTCACGTGCTTTATTGGCAAACGCTTCACTCTCATCAAAACGTACTTTTGCATCTTTGTAGAACTGCTCTAAATCTTTTAACTCTTGCGTGTTTCCATCGGTGTCTCGCTCTTCTAAGTACGCAATGAGCATACCAAACTGAGTTCCCCAGTCACCAATGTGATTTTGACGTACAACATCGTCACCCAAGAACTCTAAAAGTGTTGCTAAAGTATCACCAATGATACTTGAACGCAAATGCCCAACATGCATCTGTTTTGCCATGTTTGGTCCAGAGTAGTCTACCACTACTTTTTTGGCATTTTCGACAAAGCCAACCCCTACTCTGCTGTCAGTTAAAATGGCTGTTGTTTGTTCATTAAGCCATGTATTGTTTAACCAAATATTAATGAAGCCTGGTCCTGCCACTTCAACTTTTGAAACCATGCCGGTGGTGTCAATATGTTCCACTACACGGTTTGCAATTTCTCTTGGATTTTGTTTTAAAATTTTTGCCAATTTCATGACACCATTAAACTGGTAGTCACCAAACTCTGGTTTCGTTGCATCTGAAATAACAATTTCATCGGCTTCTATATTTGCATTTTTTAATGCTGCTTCTATAATTTTACTAAGTTCTGATTTGATTTTCATGTATGTTCCGTAGGTTTGTAGAGTTGTATAATATTACAATAAATATATACTTCAAAGAGAGTATTTTTTAAGAGAATGCATCCATCGATGATAATCGACGCAAAGCGTTTGTATTGTCTTAAAAAATACTCTCTTTGGAGTACAAGCTGTAACTCTGCATTCCTACGTGAAACGTAGGAACGAGATACAAGATAGAAAACTATGCTTTCTTTGTTGCTGTATCTTTTACTTCAGCAGCAGCTTCTTTGACATCTTCTTTAATCTCTTTTACTGCATCTTTAGCATCTGCAACTGTATCATCATCTTTTACAGCAGATTTGAAGTCTTTAATACCTTTACCTAAACCCTTTGCTAGTTCTGGTATTTTTTTCCCTCCAAAAAGAAGTATAACTACTCCTACAATTACGGCTAATTCAATTCCACCTGGCATATTGTAAATCCTTTGTATGTGTGTTTCTTCATATAAATATGAAGTTTATTAATAGGATTATACTCTATTTTGGTTAATTATCCCAAATTTTAACGAAATTTTCTAACTCTTCACAGCTTTGTTTCAATCTAGCAGCATTTGCAATTGTAGCAAACTGAGCAGAAGCCTTTGGAATTTCATCATTAATAATGACAAAATCGAACTCATTAACAGCTTTTATCTCCTCTTTTGCATTCTCTACACGACGTTCAATAATAGAAGTATCGTCTGTAGCACGAGCATAGAGTCGCTTTTCAAGCTCTTTAAGTGTAGGAGGGGTAATAAACGCAGAAGTAACATAGTCACCCATTTTAGCACGAACCAAACGATGCCCTTGAACATCAATATCAAAAATAACCAGTTTTCCTTCTTCTAACGCCTCATTTACAGGTTTTAAAGAAGTTCCATAGTAGTTTCCATGCACCGTTGCATACTCTAAAAACTCACCAGCTTTAATGCCTTCTTCAAATGTTTCATGGGTTACAAAGTAGTAGTCAACGCCGTCTTTCTCGCCCTCTCTAGGCTGACGTGTTGTAGTAGAAATAGAGAAGTAGTACTCACCAATCTCATCACTGGCGTGATTTATAATGGTACTTTTTCCAGCCCCAGAAGGACCAGAAAGTACAAGAATTGCTCCTTGCATTACTTTGTAGCTTTTGGGAATCTAATGCTAATATCTATTTTTGCACCAGCAAGAAGTTCTCTAAGTTGCTCAACAGGTAACGATTTAATTGTGTCAAATAATACATTTGCTTCAGCATTAATACTATTTGTCTCAACTGTTTCTTCTTCAACTTTCGCTTCTTCAGTTTTCTCTTCATCTTCACTCTTTAGAGCTTCTACTTTTACTTCAGGTAGAGACTCTTCTTTTAAAGTTGAAATTGATTTAGCCTCATCTTCATTATCGCTCCCTTTGCTTGTAGTAACAGCAGCAGCTACAGCAGCAAGAGGTAAAACTGGCATTAGATCTTCTAAAGACATCTCACTACTTGTATCTTCATTTAAAATATCTTTAATATTGTCAATTTCTGATTTATCTAATATTTTTGTTTCATCTGATGAATTAACTAACTTTTCAGCTACCTCATCATCAAGTTTGAACTCATCTTCTTCTAAATCAAAATCTAATACGCTATCTTTTTCTGAGCTTGTCTCTTTCTCTTTTGAGAAAAGTTCATCGTCTAGTGCTAACTCTTTATCATCTACATTTAAATCAAGGTCAAAAAGTTCTTCTTCATTTTTTGTATCTTTTTTATCTAATAGTTCAACTTTCTCTTCTTCAAACAAATCATCATCTAAGGTATTAATCTTCAAAGGAAAGGCTTCATCTAATTTCTCTTCAAAATTTTCTTCTTTTGTCTCTTCTAACGAAAGAGGTGACTCTTCTACTTCCAAAGAATCAAAAAGAATCTCCTCTTTAGGAGTTTCAATCGAAGGTGTTTCAGTAAGCTCAGCAACAGCTTTTTCTTCTTTAGGTTCTAAGTCAAATAGCTCTTCTCTATTCTCCACATTATTATTAGCAAGAGCATTAAAATGGGTATCTTCCTCTTTAGTCACTTCTTCATTCTCTTCTTTAGTATTTTGAATCTCTTCTACTGAACGAATAACAGCAGAAACTTCAGAAGGTAAAAAAGGTTTTAAAATAGTAAGATCAAAAGACTCTTTTTCATCTTCATCTCCTTCACTATAGAAAAGAACTGCTTTCTCTACTTTAATGTTGTCTGTAATAACATCTTTAACATCTTTTGACCATGAATCTCCATCAACAAAAACAATGTCATAATTGTCATTATTTAACTCGGTCACCTCTTGTATTTCATCAATCTCAATGTCTTCTTTTCTAGCACTTAATGCCGTTAAGCGTGATACGACTGGATTATTGTTTATTAATAATATTCTCATTTTTTACTCCATAGTTGTAATCTAGTTGTTATATTTTATTGGCAATTCTAGTATAATTCGAGTTTAATTAAGATTAATCAACTTTAAATGTAAAAATAATATAAATTATAGATATTAAATCTAATGTATATAAATAATTTTAAACTTTTAAAACTGCTTTTCTGTTAATTTTTACTCTATATTATTAAAGGTAAAATATGTTTGACTCTTTTATTCAATTTATCTTAGATATGCACTATCTTGGATTTTTCTTTTACATGATTTTAGTTGGTACATTTATTCCCCTACCAACTCAACTCATTTTGCTACCAGCTGGGTTCTTATCCTCACAAGGAGAGCTTGATATTCCTACCATTATTTTAGTTACAGCATTGGGAACTACTCTTGGAGCAACAATAAACTACTTTCTAGCACAGCATATTTCCAAAAAATTTGTAAGCCAAGATAAACTCTTTAAAATTAAAAAGTTTTTTACTAAATATGGAAAGCTATCTGTCGCACTTGCCCCTCTTACTTTTGGATTAGGACAGTACATCTCACTTCCAGCTGGAATGGCAAAGATGGATTTACGATGGTTTATTCCTATTATCTTTACCTCAAATGCCCTTTGGAATTTTGCTATGTTAATGATAGGCTATACTTTTGGAGAGCATGGTACATCTAGAGTAACTTTTTTGATTACAACCATTGCACTTGTAATTATTGTACTTATTAGTAGTTTTATTTATAAAGAATTTAAAAGTTATTAAAAAGATAGAGTGGTTATAATGCCACAAAAATTTTGTATTATTAAGGATACTCATGTCAACCTATATTTTTGGACATACTACCCCTGACTCCGACTCAATTGTTGGAGCACATTCACTATCATATTTAAAAAATCAATTGGGAGAAGATTGTATTCCAACTCGTCAAGGTGAGATTAACCCTGAGACAGCTTTTATTTTAGGAAAATTTGGTTTTGAAGCACCCGTACTTAAAACTAACTATGCAGGTGAAGATGTTTACCTTATTGACTTTATGGAGAGTTCTCAAAGTCCAGAAGACATAGCTGAAGCAAATATTTTAGGAATTGTAGACCACCACAAACTTGGTGACCTAAAAACAGCAGCACCTTTAGAGATGTGGGTTCGTCCTGTTGGTTGTTCAAACACCATTGTAAAGCAAATGTTTGACTACTACAATGTAGAGATTCCAAAAAACTTAGCAGGCATGATGATGTGTGCCATTTTATCTGACACCGTCATCTTTAAATCACCAACCTGTACAAAAGAGGACACTAAAGCTGTTAAAGAGTTAGCAGAGATTGCAGGCATTGAAGACCCAAAAGCCTTGGGAATGGAGATGTTCATTGTAAAATCTGACGTACTTAACGACACAAAAAGAGCTTTGGTACTTAGAGACTTCAAAGACTTCAACATGGGTGACGAAAAAGTAGGTGTTGGACAACTAGAAGTGGTTGACCTATCGGTATTTGACAACATGAAAGAGGAACTTTTTGAAGCAATGGCTGAGATTAAAGCAGAAGGTGACAGACATACAGTGCTTCTGCTTCTTACAGACATCATGCAAGAGGGTTCTCAACTTTTAGTTTTAAGTAATGACAATGCAAAAGTAGAAACTGCATTTGAAAAAACACTAACTGACAATCAAGTCTGGTTACCAAAAGTTATGAGTCGTAAAAAACAGATTATTCCTTTTTTAGAAGGTCAATTTTAATATCTATTTTTTAAAAGTACCTAAGTATAGAATATCTTAGGTACGACCATAACCTCACTTTTTTTAATACTTTTCCTCTTATTCTAACAGACATCAATCTCACTCTTTGTTTGCTTTTGCTATGATTGTATAAAATCAATACAGAGAATTGCCATGATAAATAGATTAAAAAAACATTATTTTTTCTCCCAACCACACCAAGCTTTTTTTATGTTGGCTTTTATAAATGCCTTAATTTCAATGATACTCTTTACGTTGACCTTTGAAGGTACATTGTCCACCAATATTTCTGCCAAGGTTTATCATACCTATTCACTCATATTTCTTCTCTTTACCCCTGCTTTTTTGGCATTTTTGTTTACGACATTTCCAAGATTTTCAGCTACACCTCCCATAGAACAAGAACACTATTTAAAAATTTTTGCACTCTACTTGGCTGCCTCTCTGTTCTCATACATAAGCCTTTTCTCTCCCTATATTTTAGCTATAAGCATTTTTCTTTCGTTTCTGGGTCATTTGGGAGCAACAGGCATTCTTCTCACCATCTATAAAGAGTCAACCATGGAAGAGAAGTCAGACCAGTTTTGGATACTCATAGCCATTGGCTTTGGAGTTCTTGCTCAGTTTATACTCTTGTTCAGTCTCATCTTTCCAAGTCTATACCAACTCTCAACACAAATTTCTGTCTACCTCTACCTCTTCTTAGTATTTTTTACCGTGGCACAACGAATGGTCCCCTTCTTCTCTCATAGTCCCATAGAGAAACACGTAGAAAGATTTAAAGTAATTGTAGGCTTATTGGCACTGCATATTGTTCTAGAGCTATTTCAAGAACACTCCTCTTTTGTGGTTGACCTATTCATTGCCTATCTCATAGGAAGAGAACTCTACCGATGGAAACTCCCCTTCCCTAACCCAAATGCAATGGTTTGGATTTTACACATTGCACTCTTTTGGATACCAGTCGCGTTTTTCCTCTCTTCAGTAAGCAATCTCTTTGCTCTAATTAACCAAACATCATACCTCTTCATGGGCGTTCACGCTTTGGTATTAGGCTTTTTCTTAACCATGATGATAGGTTTTGGAACAAGAGTAACCATCGGTCATTCAGGAAACAAAATGCAAGCAGACAGCTACACAAAACTACTGTTCTATGGAACACAACTCGTAGTCGTAGCACGTGTATTAACCTCTGTCGCAACCATGGGTGGACTAGACATTCTGTTCTTCTTCCATCTATCTGTAACGTTATGGCTGGTACTGTTCATATTATGGGGATTTAGATTTTTCCCTGTTTTAGTATTTGGGAAGAAGTTGTAAAAAATATTTTTTCTTAGTTTTATTCAGATTTTGAGTGATTTGAATGAAGCATACATCAAGTATGTTAAATGAAAACGCATGAAATATGGGTAAAAATAAGAAAAAAAGAGGTGGTACACCCAACAGGATTCGAACCTGTGACCTTCGGTACCGCAAACCGATGCTCTATCCAGCTGAGCTATGAGTGCACATTTTTATGTGAGGACGGAATTATAGCGAATAATTCCATCAATTACAAGTTTTCGCTAACCGAATTTCTCCAATTGTCTGATTTTTGTAAATTATGAAATTTTAGTACCATTTCAATCTTAGCTCTAGGAATGTTTAGTGAACTCTCTATGACAGATAAATCTTTACCCTCATCATAAAGTGCAATGATTTTTTCTTTAAAGTTCTCCTCTTCTACCACCTCATCTTCTTTCTCTTCTAAACGCTCTTCTACTTTATAGATGTAGTCTCTTAACGATATGAACTTCTCTTCAAGTAACTCTGTTCGTTCTTGATATTCATCTTGTTTTGCTTTGTCTAAAATAATATAAAATAAAATCCCCACTACTCCTACAAAAGAGAAGAGTGAAAAAATAAATTGTAACTGCTCTGTATTCATTTAAAGTACCTCCAAAATAATTAAAAATAAAAATATTATACCTAAGTAACCATTGACCGTAAAAAAAGCTTTATCAATCTTCTTAAAGTCTTTGTTAATCAAGTAGTGTTCATAGGTCAACATAATCGTGCTAAGTATAACGGCTAAATATGAAAAAAATGTTAAGTTAGCTGAGATTACAAATGATATCCAAAAAACTATGGTCAATATGTGAAATAACTTCGCAATGTTCATGGTGTTTTTCGCTCCAAACTTTGAAGGAATGGAGTGAAGTCCATGCTCTTTGTCAAAGTCAATGTCTTGCAATGAGTAGAGC
>Ga0256844_10000585_pt1 | contig 14008 bp, 13 predicted proteins | sample MusselsmetaG_FD_189100 | JGI IMG/M metagenome (GOLD analysis project Ga0256844, IMG submission 189100) | Mussel associated microbial communities from hydrothermal vent at the East Pacific Rise, Pacific Ocean - Mussels | ecosystem: Host-associated > Mollusca > Shell > Unclassified ... | reverse complement strand
TAAAAAAAACAAGGCTTTTAAAGCCTATGAAAAAAAAGATTATGAGTTAGCTATTGCTAAGTTTGATGAACTTTATAACAAAACAAAAGAACCCTATTATTTATTTTATAAAGCTAATGCTTTATTGCAAATTGGTAAAACAGAAGAAGCAATTCCGTTGTTAAAAGCACATTTAAATACAAACGATAGTCTGGTTGAAAAAAGCAATTGGTATTTAGCTTTAGCTTATCTAAAAATAGATGATGTTAAACAAGCAAAGTTATATTTAAATAAAATTGTAAAAGACAATTTGTATCATAGTAAAAAGGCAAAGTATATTTTAGCTAAACTGAATTAGATTTTCGTATTTTTTTATAAATCACAACAATTAAGATAGTCAATAACCCAAAAACTACTATCCATAATAAATAATTTGTAGTACTTACTTGTGCTGTGTTTCCAGTCAACACAATTCCAGCCCAATAATATGGATGTTGTAAGATTTCATCTTCATTCCATTCTAAATAACTGAGTTTAGCTTGACGTAAAGCTTCATTTTTGCTTAATCCGTTATTTAAGTTTTCATAAAAATACTCCATTATTTCCGAAGTATTTTCATCATCAATTTTCCAAAGTGTTGTTACAATAGCAGGAACTCCTGCATAATTAAAAGCTCGTGCCAAACTAATCATTCCTTCTCCTTTTTCTAATTTACCAACACCTGTTTCGCAAGCACTTAAAGTTACCAAATCGGCTCTTAGATTATAATTATATAAATCTTTCACATATAATAGATTAGAATTATCACCGGTATCTGAAAAGGCCAAAAATGAATAATCAGAATGCTTATCATTAACAGACGCATGTGTAGCAAAGTGAAGTAAATTATAATCTTTATACTCATTATTGAAATTATAAATGGTTGCTTTCTCTTTTAAAAAAACTTTTCCTTTAAAAAATTGTGCTACATATTTTGCCTCTTGTTGATTGTGTATTAAAGGCGCTAGATTCGTTCTTTCGTGATTAACTTCATTAGCCTGTCCTTTAAATTCTGGAGCAAAAACAAGTAATTTGGAATCTTTATTGGTTACTTTATTTAAATGAGCATAATACAAGGTAGCGGAACTATCATAGCTAATGTTATGTGTTTTAATTAAAAAGGAATTTTTACTTTCAGAAGTATTTAATGCACTAAAAGGTAAATAATTTAGAATGTCATCGTTAATAACAATTAGTTCTTTTGTATTTATTTGATCTAAAATAGGTTTTAATGTAAACAGATAAACTTCATAGCTATCTTTATATACACTATCATCTTGAATATTAATATTTGAGAATTCTTTGTAAAGTTTTTTGATTTTTTCTTGCTTTGTAGCATTAAAATCGAGTGCTATAAAATGCTTTTTACTCTTTTCTATCCCAATGATATATAGCTTGTTATTCCCTACAAAAAAATTAAGTAAGGTCTTATGTTTATTTAATTTATTTTGAATTTCATCTATGGTTACAACATCAGAATTGTATTTTAACTGATAATATTTAGGATATCGTTTCTCTATATCCTTTAAAAAATCATAGTAGGTTGTTTTTAGTTTAAATAAATCTTCTTTTAATACTTTTTTATCTTCTTGTTTTTGTTCAAATAATTTTTTTTCTAAAAAAGTGATTTTTGCTTTGTATGCTTGTTCTTTTTCTATTATTTTTTGAGGAATACTTCCATAAGATATTGCTTGAGTATTATTTTGAACTTCGAGTAATAAAATACTTTTACTTTTTTCCATAAAGAAAAATGCATCATCTATATAAGTAGATTTATGGGTTAGTTTGTATAACTCAAAAGCATTTTCAACCATTAGTTTAAATGCAGGATATGTTTGTGCAATTAAAAATTGCTTATCCATTTTACTTTCAAATTCAGGTCGTAAAGCATCTAAAGTTGTAATAAGATTTTTAGCCGTATTTAAAGCCGTATTTAAATATTTTTGGTTGTGTGTTTTTTGATAAATACTTTTAAGTACGATCAATTTTTGTTTAAGAACACTAATTAAATCGGTTTTAAATACCACCTCTTTGGGACTTGGATTTAGTTCAATATTTTTGTCATTAAAATTATTTGACAGTTCAATTAATGCCAATTGATAATAGTCTAATGCTTTTAAAAAATCTCCTTTTTTAGTATATAAATTTCCTATTTTGGTATAAATTGTAGCAATATCTTTATAGGTTTTGAATTTTAGTTGATTTTTGGCTAATTCAAGACTTTTGATATAAAATTGAAGTGCTTTATCAAATTGATTTAAACCAAGATAAGAATCTCCATAAAGTAAGTTGTATTCTCTATTAAATGGGTTGTTTTTCTTTAAAACTTGATTTCCTTTATTTAATATCCTTATCGTTTCTTTGAATTTTTTTTGGTTTATTTTACTTTCTGCACTTGAAAGAAAAATTGCAGCAATATTATTTTTATATCGAGGATTATCTATTTTGGTTAAGTAAAATTCTAAAGGGATAACCAATAACGAATCTGCTTTTTTAAATTGGGAGGTTTCTACATAAACTTTAGATAATAACTTCCGTTCATTGTTAATTACATTTTCCCAATTACTAATACTATCCTTATTATTTTCGATTAAATTAAGTTCTTTTAACAAGGTTTGTTCGGCAAGTTCAAATTTACTAGTGTGTTTATAAATTATGGCAAGGTAAGCATGCAAGCTTTCATACATAGTTAGTGTATGCTTATCCATTTTACTAGTAGGAATAGAGTCTAATTTAGTATAGAGTTGTTTAAAATATTTTTTTGCTAACTTATATTGTTTTATTTGATAATTGAAATTGCCTTTATCAAACAAAAAGTAATCTTTATATACTTGTAAGTATTTAAAAGTATCTAGGCGTTTATCGTTTTTTAAAACTTTTCCCTCTAAATCTAAGGTTTTTTTATGATTTTCAATATCATAATGATAACCATTAGCATTGATAAGGTAAGTATATGCAGAAAATAGTGTTTGTAAATCGTTTTTTTTATCAGCATAATCTATTATTTTTTTATAGTAAAAATAAGCACTATCTTTGTTGGTATAATGGAATTGATAAGCTTTATTAAAAAGCAAACTAGTACTGTCTTGCTCTTTTTGTGCAAAAGAAAAAACCGATAGAAATGACAAAAGCCAATAAAAAAGAATTCTTTTCATAATAAAGCCCTCCTTTTTAAGAAAGGAGAGCTAAATATACAATTTTATGATATATTAGTCAATAAATACGGGATTCATTATGGTAATTTCTGGTAAATCTTCAAGTTGAATTATGCTATACATAATTGCCTCTCCTTCAAAATCAGTATCTATTCGTGTAGTTTTTTGTCCAAAAAAATCTTCACCAAAGCCAACATTATCACCTACAACATGGTTTTCTTGTTCAAATTTGATTTTCACTTTTCCAAAACCTTCGCTTACAATTTCGTGCATATTTGTAAAATTTTGTTTAGGTTGACAGATTAAAACGTTTCCATCGCATGGTAATGGGGTTGGTGGTGGGAAGGGAATAACACCTCCTGGACGAAGTGGTCTTCTAATTTCAAAAATTAAATCCTTATAATTATTTAGTATTTCCAAATTACTTTGAGTTACTAGATATTGTTCATAAACCGATTCATTTCCGTTTTCTAACTGATAAATCAGTTCATTTTCTAATTGTTCTAAATAATTAATTTCAGCAGTTATTCCTATATAAAATAAATCTTCAGCATAAAGATATTCTGGAGATGGAGCTCTTTTGTTACTGCTGTCTTTGTTGGAGACGAACTCTTCTTGTGTGGTATTGCAAGAATTTAGTAGTATAATAATGATAATTAGTGTAATTTGTTTCATGGTATTGAATTTATATTATTTAACTTTTAGTCTAATTAGTTTCTAAAAGGTTAACAAATTAGGCGCTTAAATTTCTATTTTTTTCTTTTAGTTCTTTAATTAATATGGATAGTTGCATTTTCATTTCTTTTAAATTCAATTTGTTTTTTGTAGAAACAAATGTTACTGTATTATTTTGGAAAAGAATATTTACTAATTCTTGTTCGTATTTTATCAATGGATTTTTCATATTACAGAAATTTAAAACAACAACCTAAATAAATAATTATAAACTTATTTTATTAACTATAGTGTGAAAGTAATAGATTCTATTACTTATATAATGCATAATATTATAGTTGGGTTGAATTATTTTATTTTTTGATCAATAACCTAAATAATGTGTGTTTAAGTATTAAAATAAGTAATATCCCCATTTATACAATTATTAGGTGATTTTATACATTATTATGAACTATTTATACAATCTCCTTTAATATTAAATATATTACTTGTAAATTTGATAATCTAACACTAATGAATTATGATAAAAGCTATAATTATCGATGATGAAATTACTGCTATTAAAAGTTTAAAATGGGAGATTGAGAGCTTTTGTACTGGAGTTGATATTATTGATAGTTTTACTAATCCTTTAGAGGCAATTTCAGCAATTAATTACTTAAAGCCAGATTGTGTGTTTTTAGATATTGAAATGCCAGAAATGGATGGTTTTCAATTATTAAATGAATTAAATTATCGTGAATTTGATTTAATTATTACAACAGCATATGATTCATATGCATTAAAAGCTTTTAAAGAAAATGCTATAGATTATCTATTAAAACCTGTTGATTCTGATGACTTAGTAAAATCTGTTTCAAAAATAAGGCAGAACAAATCTGATAATTCATTAGGAAAGGAATTACAATCTGTACTAGAGAGTTTTTCAGCTAATAAAATTTCAAATAAAATTTCATTACCTCTGCTAGGTAAAACATTATTTATATATCCAAAGGATATAATATATTGTAAATCTGATGGTAATTATACTACTATATATTTCAGTAATGGTAAAAAAGAGATTTTATCAAAAAAAATTAAGGATATAGAAAGTATTTTTAAAAATAAAATTTTTTTCAGGGTTCACAATTCTTATTTAGTAAATATAAATTATATTGCTGAATATATTAAAACTGATGGACAATATTTAGTTTTAGAAAATGGCTCAACTATACCTGTTTCTAGAACAAAAAAAGCAACATTACTACATTTATTAAGTAATTAATTACTTTAATCTAACATGAAAAAAATTATAACTTTTTTAAGTTTATTTCTTACTATACTTTTAACTAATGCTCAAAAAAAAGACTTTGATTTAACGGACAATATCAAGATTGTAATAGAAAACAAATTATCAACTTATAAAAAAATTAATAAGGAATTACGTTATTTTAAAAAAGATACTAGTAACATTATCAAAATGATTTCTTTATTTAAAAAAGATAAATACTTAGTAGGTATAACTTATGCTGAAAACATGCTAGGAATTAGATATAGAAATTACTCATTATATCAAAAAGCAATTTCTTCTCATTTAAAGGCATTAGAAATTGCAAAAAAAATTAATAGTAAAGAGTTTCAAGTTTTTAGTTTAAACATGGTTGGAGTTGTTTACAGACGAATGGATGATTATAGAGTTGCACTAGATTATAGCCAAGAAGCTTTAGAGTTAGCAGATAAAATTAAAAATCCAAATTTAGGTATTCAACGAGGAATTGCAATTGCTCACAATAGTAGAGGTAATATTTATTTATTATTAAAACAATTTGAGTTAGCAATTTTAGAATTTGAAAGTTCTCAAATAATTGAAAAAAAAATTCATAATAATTTAGGTCTAGCAATAAATTATCAAAATGTTGGTTATGCAAAAGAAGCACAAGATAAAATTAGTGAAGCTTTAACTTATTATAAAAAATCATTAGAAATAAATAAAAAAATAAATAATGATTTAGGAAAAATAATTTGCAATAGTAGTATTGCTAATATTTTTATTAGACAAAATAAAATTAAAAAAGCTCTTGATTTAATAAATAAAAATATTCCTATTGTTGAAAAATCTGGAAATAAATATTATCACTCATTTGAATTATTAAATTTAGGTTACGCTCAAACAAAATTAAAAAAATTTAAAAAAGCTGAAATTAATATTTTAAAAGGTTTAGATATCGCTAAAGAATATAAATTAAAATCTGCAATATCAACAGCTTACAATTATTTATCTGAATTATATGAAAGTATAAATGACAATAAAAAATCTTTAAAATATTATAAACTTTCTAAAGAGTTAGAAGATGAAATTTCTAATGAAAGTAATATGAAATATGTTAATGGTTTAATTATTAAATATGATAGTGAAAGAAAAAACAGTAAGATAAAAAGCCTTGCTAAACAAAATGAAATAACAAAATTAAAGTTAATAAAAAATAGAAATTTATGGATTGCAAGTATTAGTCTTTTAGCTTTACTGGGAATTCTACTATATTTTTTCTATAAAAACAAATTATTAAAAAATGAAAAACGTTTTATTAAACTTGAACAAACTGCTCTTAGAAGTCAAATGAATCCTCATTTTATTTTTAATTCATTAAACTCAATAAAACTTTATATTATAGATAATGAAAAAGAAAATGCAGTATATTATTTAAATAAATTTTCAAAACTTATTAGGAAAATTTTATCGGCTACTAAAGAAAAAAAGACAACACTTATTGATGAAATTGAAACTATGAAGTTGTATTTGAATATTGAAAATATACGCTTTGAAAATAGTATTAATTATAGTTTTATTATAGATAAAAACCTCAACATAAATACTATAAAAATACCTTCATTAATTTTACAACCCTTCTTAGAAAATGCAATTTGGCATGGATTATCATCAAAAAAAGACAATAAAAATATAGTTTTAACTTTTAAAAAAGAGAAAAACTCTTATTTGATAATTACTATTGAAGATAACGGGATTGGTAGAAAAAAATCTGCCGAAATTAAAGAAAAGAAAATTCATAAAAGAGAGTCTATTGGTATCCAATTAACAGAAGATAGATTAGAAAATTTTTCTAAATATTTTAAAAATGATTTTGCAATAGATTTTATAGATTTATATGATAATAATCAAAAACCAACTGGAACAAAAGTTGTTTTAAAAATTCCTCTAAACTAATTATCTGTCTTTAAGCTTTCAATTTCTTTTTCTAGTGCTTTCTGTAATACATTTTTATCATCATCACATAAACTTTTATCAGACACTTTATGCTCATGAAGATGAACATTGAAAACCTTAGTCATTATTTTATTTTGTTCTGTATATAATTTACACCTATGACATAAAAAATTGTGTATTGATAATCTTACTTTATCAAAATTAGAAGCTTCTCCATATTGGCTTTTATCACAAATAGTTGTGGCTTCATTACATTTTATTAATAATTTTTTACTCATAACTTAATTTTTAAACCAATTTCCTTCTAAACATGCTCTTAATTGTACTCTGGCTCTATGTATTAACACCCATAAATTAGACGAAGTAATTCCTAATTCATTACAAATCTCCTTTGTTTCATAATTATCTATTGTTTTAAGTATAAAAACAGCTTTATATTTCTCTGGTAATTCATCAATACAATAATCTAGTGCTGACTTAAGCTCTTCATTTTCTATATCTGATGCTGCATCTCCCCAATCTGAAGGAGCACGTTCTTCAATCCATTTTCCTCTATTTTCTCCATCTTCATAAAAACTCATTCTAACCTCAGCTTTACCTTTAATAGAGTTGCTTTTACGATAATGATCGATAATTTTACGTTTTAATATAGATATTAACCAGGTACGTTCTGACGCTAAACCTTTATAGTTAGCCATTGCTTTTAAACTTGATAAAAATGTTTCTTGAACTAAATCCTTTGCTAAATCATGATTACTCACTCGTGTTATTGTATAATTATACATATAATCTGAGTGTAAACTAATCCATTTATTAGGGTTTAAAGTATGCTTTGGTGTATCTGACATTTCAATTTTAAATGTTAAATTTTGAATGTATTAATTCTATTTTCAAATATACTCATTTTAATTAAAATGGCTTTACATATTTTATTACAACTATCTTCCAATATGAAATAACGCATCACCCATATTTATTATTGGGAAATTATTTACTGCTATTACATAGCCATCATAAGGTGCTTTTACTTCAAAATTTGTTTCTCCATAAGTATCCATTATATGACCTAAAACCTGATTTTTTTTAACTTTTTCACCATTTTCAACGGTTAAGCTAAAAAGGCCTGCAATTTTTGCTCTTATCCAATTTCTACTTTTAATTTCAATACTTATATCAGATTGATTAACAATTACTCTATCACTAATCATACTAAAATGTTTAAGAATATTTAATGTGCCATTAATACCTTTTTCTATAGCAAATTCGTCTAATCTTAACGATTCTCCACCTTCAAAAACTATTATAGGAATATTATTTTTAAAGCACTGTTTTCTAAATGATTTAGGTATTAATTTTGAACCAAAACTAAAAGGAGCATTGAAAAGTTTAGCTAATTTTACTGCATCTTCATCTTCAGGTGTAAACCTTATTTGTGGATAATTATTACGTTGTGCTCCTCCAGTATGAAAATCAATTCCAAAATCTACATTAGCAACCAATTCTTTCATTAAATAATAAGCCATTCTACTTGCTAATGAACCTTTTTTTGAACCAGGAAAACTTCTATTTACATCTTTTCCATGCATATCACGAGAAAGATTTAAAAATCCAAAAACATTCAACAACGGAACAACAATCACACAACCACGATGTATTTTATAGCTTTTATCAATTAGCATTCGCCTAATAAGTTCAATACTATTTACTTCATCACCATGTAAACCGCCTTGTAAAAGTATTGTTGGGCCTGCCTTTTCCCCATTAAAAATATATACAGGAATTTCTATTAATGTTCCTGTTGGCAATCTATCTATTGGAATTTTTATAAGTTTATTTTTTCCCAATTCGATTTTATGCCCTCGAATTTCAACAACTTCATTTTTAAAATCTTTTTGGAACATTCTTTTCTAAGTATTTTATTATTTCTATTGCTACATTAATTTTGGTGTATGCTTCAATTCCTTGTAAACCAGGAGTAGAATTAACCTCAATTAACAAAGAACCTCGTTTTGATCTAATTAAATCAACACCACAAACTGGCAATCCTAAATATTTAGCAGCTTTTATAGCAGTTTTTATTTCTCTTGAAGTTAAGTTAACAGGCTCTCCAGTTCCTCCTCGATGAATATTAGAACGAAAATCTCCTTCTACTCCTATACGTTTCATTGCCGAAACAATTTTATTTCCTGCTACTATAATTCTTATATCTTCACCATTAGATTCCTTAACAAATTCTTGCATTAATATATTTGCATTCATATTATAAAAAGTATCCATAATTGATTTGGCAGATTTTTTAGAATCTGCTAAAATAACACCTAAACCTTGTGTTCCTTCTTGTAATTTAATTATTACAGGTGCTCCTCCAAGTGCTTCAATTTGTTCTTCAACTGTTTCTGGACATATAGAAAAAATAGTTTTAGGTATTGGTATATTTTTTCTATTCATTATTTGAAGTGTTCTCACTTTATTTTGTGCTCTTGCAATTCCTAATGATGAAGCTACACTAAAAACACCATTCATTTCAAATTCTTTTACAATAGCAGCTCCATGTCTAAAGACCGATGAACCAATTCTAGGAATAATAACATCTGCATCATTAATAATATTGCGACCTTCAAAAATAATTTGTCGTTTACCTTGACCTATTAAAATAGAACATTTTGTATGATTTACAACTCGAACATGATGTCCACGCTCTTCAGCTTCTTCAATTAATCTATTAGTGGAATAAATTTGATCGCTGACTGATAGTATAATTATTCGCATAAATTTCTTTTTCTAATGACTTAGTCGTATAAATCAATTATAGCTTAACAAATATAGTTAATTTAATTATAGTTCATAAAAAAAGCGTGAAACTATAAAGTTTCACGCTTTTAAAAAATAGTTTAATATTTAAATTATAGTTTAAAGTTAACACCTAAACCAAACGCTTCTCTAACTTGAAAACCATTACGTTGAATAGTATCATCGTAAATTGTTTGAAATACTAAGTTAGCAGACATAAATTTGTTTACTTGCATTACTAAGTTCATTGTATAATCTACATCTACATTTTGAGGTTCTTCTAAATAATTAGAATATAAATTTAATGTATTTTCCATAGAAATATTTTTCATTAAATTAACTTTGTAATAACCTTGTAAAGCTGCACCAACTTCAAAACGCATTGTTTTATTAGCTTCAACACCATAATAACCACCACCATTATTAAAAGCTTCAATATCAGCTACTCCTGTACGATCTGTATAATGACCATGTACATAAGTCATTTTTGCTGCAGCAGGAGAAATATTTACTTTTAAGTTATCAGATTTTTTCCATAACATACCAGGTCCAAATTGAAAATAAGCTGGTGAGAAGAAGTGAGAATTATTAACCATTCTTGAATCTTCAAAATCATCCGTCATATTTAAAGGAGTATTATTGTTATTTATAAATGTTTCTTTTATATCTCCAGCATCCATTTGAGTTTTCATGTTTAAATAAGCTGAATAATACCAAAAACCTTTCATTTTTTTACCAGCTAAAGAATTAAATTCTAAACGGTCATTATTTTTAGTAAATTTATCTTGACCATCATTTTTGTTTACACCATAATCAGCAATTAATTTGTTATCCCAAACTAAATCACCTTTTTTAAGGTTCATATCATAGTTTACTAATACATTAGCAGCTAAATTACCTATTCCTCCACCAGTCCATTCGTTGTTGAATGCAGATTGATTAAAAGTGATGGCAACATTACCACCTTTTTTCCAACCATCTTTTACTTCTTCTTTTTTGTCTTGTGCAAATGCAAACGATACTGTTAACATTAATGCAATCACTAGAAAATTTTTTGTCATAATTTTTTTTTTGATTTTTAATATTTGTTATTAGTTTTTAATAAAAAACGACTGCAAAATTACAATAATTTTTTAAATGATAAGATCCTGATAATCAAACATGAGACAAAAAAAAGCATCTAGAAATATTCCAGATGCTAACAATAATTAGTAGTTTTATAATGAATTAGTTAAATAATCCTTTAAATTTATCCCAGTTTGCATACAATAAATAAGCATTTAATATAAATACAATAGCGGCTGGTAAAATTCCTAGCGGAGCCATTGCTGCGTGAAATAAAACCATATTTACTGCTAATGGAGCTAAAAGCACTAATGCAAATGGCACTGTTTTATTTAATATTAATAATACACCTACAAGTATTTCAATTATTCCTAGTAAAGGAAACATATATCCCGAAACACCTAAACCATTCATAAAAGTTGCTGCATCTCCTTCCATTGGAGGCATTGGCATAAAGTTTAAAAACTTGTTAACTCCGAAGACTAGTAGTACTATTCCTAATATAATTCTGGCAATCATTGGTAATTTTGTCATGATAAATAATTTTAATTTGTTTGATTTGATTGTTTTTTCAATGGTTTAGACGCATCATTTACAAGTTACTTACAAGTGTAACAAAAGTTACGACAGATATGAGTTATTTTCAGTCAATTTGTCGTCTCAAATTTATGGTATATTAATTGCTTTAAACAAGAAGATTAAACGAGTAGTTTAATAAATATTTAAAATTAAAAAAAATGACAGAATTATTGACAAAAAAAACTTTTTTAGAAAAAGTTTTTAATTACGAAAAAAATAAAGAGTGGAAATATGAAGGTGATTTACCTTGTATTATAGATTTTTATGCTGATTGGTGTGGACCATGTAAAATGGTTGCTCCAATTCTAGAAGAATTATCTGATGAATACAAAGGTAAAGTTCATATTTATAAAGTAGATACTGAAGTAGAACAAGAATTAGCCGCTGCTTTTGCAATTAGAAGTATTCCAACTATGCTATTTTGCCCAATGGGAGAAGCTCCACAAATGGCGCAAGGTGCATTACCAAAACAACAATTAGAACAAGTCTTTAAAGATTTTTTAAAAGTTGAAAAATAGTAAGCTAACAACTATTTTCAATAGCCGTACAAATTGATTTTTGTACGGTTTTTTTATAAAAAAAATTGTATTTTTACAAACATAAAATTAAACTTTTCATTTCATAAAATATAGCATTATGGCAACAGGATTTTACAATGTACCACCGGCGATTAACGAACCCGTTAAAGCTTACGCACCAAATAGTGCAGAACGTACAGAATTATTAGCAATGTATAATAAAATGTACAAAGAAAATATAGATATTCCATTTTATATTGGTAGCGAAGAAATAAGAACAGGAAACACCGTTTCTATTCATCCTCCACACGATATAAAACATACTGTTGGTCAATATCATTTAGCAGAAAAAAAACACATCGAAAAAGCTATTGAAACAGCAATGGAAGCTCGTAAGAAATGGTCTAAAATGCCTTGGGAAAGTAGAGCTGCCATTTTCTTAAAAGCAGCTGATTTATTAGCAGGTCCATATAGAGCAAAATTGAATGCTGCAACAATGATTGCACAATCTAAAAACGTAATGCAAGCAGAAATTGATGCTGCTTGTGAATTGATTGATTTCTTTAAATTTAATGTTCAATTTATGACGGAAATTTATCAAAATCAACCTATTTCTTCACCAGGAATATGGAATAGAATGGAATACAGACCTTTAGAAGGTTTTGTTTATGCAATTACTCCTTTTAATTTCACCTCAATTGCCGCAAATTTACCTGCTGCACCTGCAATGATGGGTAATGTGGTAATTTGGAAACCTGCAAGAACACAGGTTTATTCTGCTAAAGTATTAATGGATTTATTTAAAGAAGCTGGAGTTCCTGATGGTGTTATTAATATGGTTACTGGTAATTCTGCCGAAATAACCGAAGTGTTATTAGATCATAAAGATTTTGGAGGAATTCACTTTACAGGTTCTACAGGAGTTTTTAATAGCTTCTGGGATAATATTGGAACAAACGTAAACAAAGGAAAGTACAGATCATACCCAAGAATAGTTGGAGAAACTGGAGGAAAAGATTTTATCTGGATGCATAATTCAGCTGATGCAAAACAAGTAGCAACTGCTATGTCTCGTGGAGCTTTTGAATATCAAGGTCAGAAGTGCTCTGCAGCCTCAAGAGCTTACATACCAAAATCAAAATGGGATGATGTTAAAAAATATGTAGAAGCAGATTTAAAATCAATGAAAATGGGAGCGCCAGATGACACTACAAACTTCATCAATGCTGTAATTGATAAACGTGCTTTTGATAAATTATCAAACTTTATTGATGATGCAAAACGTGACAATGATGCTGATGTAATTATAGGTGGAAATTACGATAACTCTAAAGGTTATTTTATTGAACCTACTGTAATTTTAGCTCATAAACCAGATTATAAAACAATGCATATTGAATTATTTGGCCCTATTTTAACAGTATATGTTTACGATGATGAAAAATGGGAAGAAACTTTAGAGTTAGTTAACAATACTTCACCTTATGCTTTAACAGGAGCAATTTATAGTGGTGATAGATATATTATTGATATTGCTACAGATGCTTTAGAAGATGCTGCTGGTAATTTCTATATTAATGATAAACCAACTGGAGCTGTAGTTGGGCAACAACCTTTTGGTGGTGCTCGTGGTTCTGGAACTAACGATAAAGCAGGTTCTGTATGGAATTTATTACGCTGGGTTTCTAATAGAACAATTAAAGAAACTTTTGTTCCTCCAACAGATTATAAATATCCGTTTTTAGAAAAATAAAAAATATTAAGAGTATTTTACAAAAGGCTGTCTGAAAAGATAGCCTTTTGTAGTTAAAATTCAGATTTTTATATAATTAACCTGTATTGGATGATTTTGAATTAACGTTTAGCTATGCATAGTACTGGTGTAAATATACAAATAATTCTTGGTTTGGCACTTAGCAAAATCTAAACGGTTTTACCATTAAAAATTCGGTTAGCAAAATCGTTTAGATTTTGCGGACTTTCTAAATAAGCCAAAACTTTTG
>Ga0256844_10000584_pt1 | contig 14044 bp, 11 predicted proteins | sample MusselsmetaG_FD_189100 | JGI IMG/M metagenome (GOLD analysis project Ga0256844, IMG submission 189100) | Mussel associated microbial communities from hydrothermal vent at the East Pacific Rise, Pacific Ocean - Mussels | ecosystem: Host-associated > Mollusca > Shell > Unclassified ... | reverse complement strand
GAAATCAAGGTTCGCGCAGCGACCCGTAGGGCTTGACCTTTAATTCAATTTCATCCATGCTAATTGACGCTTTTTACCCACAGATTCGTTTAAAGAACCCATAAATATTGATGGTTTTGCAAATGGCATGAAATACAATGTTTTATTCAGAGCTGGTTTTCCAGCCTTGTTGAATTAATGTATGTTCTTGTGAAATCGTCAAAATCTCTCCATTCCGTCGTTCATCAATAAGAGTATCTAACTGGTTGGAGGCACCGGCAAGTTCATATGATATCTTGTCTGATTGAGCTGTAGGCATGGGGGTTGCACGAGAGTAGGCAATCGTTTCCCATTTTTTATTGTTATCACGGCAGGCAATTCCACTTCCTCTAAAATGATTGTTTTGCGTTTTATCAACGATTTCAAATTGGCGACAATAATATTTTTGTTGATTTTGAAAACTCAATATCGGAAGTATCTCTACAGAAGAATGTTGATCTGCGAATGACTGACCACTCGGTGTGTTTTCCAGACCTCTGCTAAAAGCATTGTCGAAAACGAATGAAGGATAACTGTTTTGGGTATGTTGGTTGAGAAAACCATTGGAATATAGCAGACTACTACTTATTATAGTAATTGCTAGGAGAGCAAAAGTTGGAACAGGGTGCATGGCTGGTACCTGAATTGCTCTCAGGCATAACTTTATTCCACGCGTCCATCTGCTCTCCAAGGGCGCAGAATTTAATACTTTGAGCAGGGATTCTGGGACGTTTTCATGGAGTGGGGCATCGTAAACTCCATCAAGCATTGCTGTGGTATCTGAAAACAATACTACTGTTTTTCTTAACATCGGATCATTTTTTAGAGCCAGTTCAACTGCTGTTGCCTGCTCTGGAGTTAATTCACCATCCACATAGGCCATGATCATTTCGTCGCTGATTGATTTCATGTGAGTTTCCTTGGTTCTAAATTTTTCAAACCGCTATTTCAGCTTTGTTTACTAGCTGGTGGAGTTTTTTTCGGGCACGTGCCAGACGGCTCATTACTGTACCAACGGGAATCTGCATGGTTTCGGCTGCATCGGCATAAGACATTTCGTCAATACAAACCAGGGAGATCACCAGCCGATCCTTGTCGGTCAATAGCTGCATGGCCTTTGCCACCAGCTTAAGTCTCATTTTTGCGTCGAGTTTGTCCATGGAACTAACGGCCGCTTGAGGAAACCGTTCTTCTTTAAAAGGTATGTGCTCTTTTTTCCTGCGCATGGATCTTGTTTCATCTATGAGCAGATGATGAATGATGGCAAACATCCAACTATCCAGAGGTTTCTCTGGTCGCCACTGATGGCGACGGGAAAGAGCGTGTTCACAACTATTTTGTACCAGATCATCTGCATCACTCATATTACCAGTAAGCGAAAGGGCGAATCTCCGTAAACGGGGCAGTAGTGCAACCAGCTGATTGCGGAATTCCAACTCTCCAACATTAGCGGCCTTGCTCATCGTGTCTCATAGAAGCTCTCTTGGTTAAATGGTACCAGCCCCCATCCAAAAATAGGATCTTTACCTGGAGCGCCAAGGTCAACCGCCTCTCTTTTCAAACTGGATATAATTTTTTTAATATGTTTGGTTTTATTACCGCTAAAGAGTCTCGTGGCGATCATAGCTGTGTAGTAGGGGGCTGCAAACGATGTTCCGGATTTATAACACATTTTTCTATTAGAACATGGGACTGGTACTCGTACACCTGGGGCAGAAAAACTGATATATTCTCCCTGATTTGCCTTTCGATAGGGACGATGAAACTTATCTATGGCAGTCACAGCTATGACGCCACCATAGGCACCTGGATAGGCAGGTGGTCCGTTTTGTCCATGATTTCCAGCAGCAGCTACCACAGGAATTCCTTTTTCTAAGATTTTTTGAATTGCAAGGGCCAGTAAATCATTATTAGGTCCACTGAAGCTTAGATTGATAACCTGAACTTTTTTAGAAACAAGCCAGTCAAGTGACTTAATGATGGAAAGAACTGTTGCCTGTGTGACATCAGTGTTTGTTTTAGAAAAAGCAGCTGCTGCAAAAAGCATGGCATCAGGAAGTAAACCTCTAAACTGCTCATTGTGATGCCCTACGAGCAATTCTGCAATGGCTGTTCCATGGTCACTATTCAATTCTTCTGCACCACTTGCAAATGTTTCTCGGATGATTTGTTGTCCCACCAAGGGTAATATGCTTGTATTAACATAACTGTCAACCATACCGATTCGTATTCCTTTGTTACAAGAAAGACCTGACAGAGCTAACTTCCCAGGAGGTTCAGGAGAATTGACTGTCTCATCTGTCTGTTTTGAGACTGAGTCAAGCCGATAGTAATGATTTAATATAACCCTGGCAGTTCCCTTTTGCTGGAGGTGACCAAGAGCACTTGCTGCATTATTCCCGGCAGGAACCTCAAAAGATGTCACTGTTATGCCAAGATTAGGGAAAGACAGAGTCTGCTTAACCTTTAATCCAGAGTTTTTTGCATTCTTTAATGTGATTTTCTCAGGGTTGACGGCGAGAACGACTGCTGTTTCATGTTGTGTAGGAATGGTGAAGGACGGTGGGTGAGTCTGTTTTTCATTCCCGGAAATCTCATTTTGAGTCAATTCGGTGTTAGCAGCGTCAGCGTGATGATTAGAAGTTAAGACATCAGTATATTGTTCGTGGCTGCCTTCAATGAGAAACTTATTATTGGTATCTATCGGTTTGATTTTGTGCGCAATATTTCTTCGAGCTATACCATGAATGGCGTTTTTGAAATGTTCACTTTTTATATGAATTCTGCCAGGATGGTTTTGGGGGTGTTGTACTTTAATAACATTGTTCTTAGGGGAGTGAATAGTATTTGGGTGCATTACCCCAGGCCGTCTTTTACCACCATAGCCAGTAGTACTAACTGAGTGGCCATTAGTTGCGGTGTGTCCTTGAACTGGAGTTCTGGTGTTATGATCATGAATATTCACAAATCGATGTGTATTCATTGAATTTGAGGCAAGAGCAAAAGACTGTATGACAGAAGATGTCTGTAGGCATACTCTTGCCAGATCGGCCTGCCAGAAAAGAAGTGCCAGCAGGCCAATACGGACACATTGTTTTAATGTGAAGTTCACTATCTGAAATTAAAATGAAATAGAGTATCCAACAGTGATCGAATAGTCTGGGCTGCCATCGGTTAACCCCTTTTGCAGACCGGCTGTAATCATACCATATTTCTCTAGAAGATAATTCATTCCAATACCAAGAGAAAGTGAATCATCACTTACATCTGTGGCGGCTTGAGCTGCTGAAAGTTGCAATGACACTTCCATATTGTCAAAAATTCCCGTTGAAACGGATGTGTATCCTGAAATGTAATTGTCAAGATCATAGTATTCAGGGTCGCCAAGAATATTATAATCAAGACCACCATAGAGAAACCATCTGCCGATACCTTTACCCAGACCTACTCCCATTTGATAATCGTATTCTCCTGTTCCCAGCCCTTTGTCTTCATCGGCTGTAGGAAGTTTAATCCCTGCATGGAGACTGACCTCTGGAATTGCGTCATTTTCTTCAAAAAGTTTATAGGAAAGATTTACAAATGCATCCCCGATTCCGCTGGCTGAACCATGCCGTTTTACCACTTGTTCTGTAGTTTCCCCACCAACAGCACGAGATAAATTGTTGGGTCCATTTGAGGCTGGATAGTTAATAGATGGTGTCTGTGTAGCTGGTTGGGGGGGTGTAGGAATATAATTGTTTGGTTGAGGGGTGCTTGGTGTCTGGCTACCAGGAGAAGAAATATTAGGAATCGGTATGCTTGTTGGGGCCTGTAAGCCGGGTGCTTGTATTTGGGTGTCACTATGATGCGGATTGCCACCGATATAATCAGTATGGTGGACTGGTTGGCCACCAATCAGAACAACATCAGTATATGTTTCATTTTGATGTAAGTACGGAACAACTGATACGGATAGATTCCATCTACTGGAAAAATCATATGAACCAGTAATTGACATTGCATAAGTATTAATTGTGTCACCACTCCCATAGTCACCGCTGTCCATGGAAAATTGCGGACTAAGAGTAAATGCATTTGCCGGAGATTGTAAATCCGCAAATGCACAATTGGTTGTGATACCTGAAAGAAGGGCTGTGGTGGCTAAAATTCTGAAAGTCTTTTTTGTTAAATTCATTGGTCTCCCCTTTGGTTTGTCGTGTTAAGAATATTCGGAAATACTTAATTAGATATGCATATTATGTGTGTATGTCAATACTGGTCAGGTCTGAATTATCATTTTAATAAAATCTGTTGAGATGCTAAGTGCTTGGTTGCTCGGGAGAACCTTACGGATAAATCTAAACTTCCCTCTGCTGCATAGTCACAATTAACAGAGGGAAGTAATCATAGCACGGTTGAGTATTTAGAAAGAAAAGACCTGATGGTGTCTGTTTCCACTTGTTTGTCTATTGGAACCAGTCTGGGCTCTTCCAGACGTTCCAGTATGGCTTGCTTGTACAGCATGGCCATTAGTGCCGTGACTATGACTGGCCTGAGCCCCAGTATAAGCTGTTTGATATCGAACAGATGTTCCGTTATGATTTGTTTGCACTTGCTGGGTGCTTCTGTATCCAGCACCTTGAGAATGACTTGTTCCATGACCAATATTGTGTGAATAGGCAGATTGACCTGCAAGAGCTGTTGTTGCTGCAGCGCAGAAAATGATGGTTGCCAGTGATACAGATTTGAATGTCTTTTTAACGGTTTTCATAATTATTCCTTTATTATCTGTTGATTTAGACTTGTAAAAAGTCTTTAATTCGTCTTTCCAGCAAAGGCCGGAAGGATAATGAAACCACAAATTTCCATATTGCAGATAATGCCATTGCTGCAACGGTTAAGTAGAAAATTGTAATTTCTCCAGTAGAAAAGTTTTTGTTGGATAATGCTCAACATTGTTGCTCTTCTGACAGGTATACGAATGGCAACAGTATTTATTCCATTTTTTTATTAAATTTTATTTTTTTTTTAATATCTCGGGTTTTTCTTCTCTTTTTTCCTGTTCATACCTAGACAGCTATCTGGCTGTACGGCTGACGGGAAGCAGCTTTCAAGAAAAATCTGATATATTGTGAAAAATATTAGCTCTCTGAAGGAAAAGTAATAATACAGCGATTTTTCGTATTATCTTCTGTTCTGGTTACATTAAGGCTGCCGTAAAAGGTTCGTAAAAATGCCTTGCAGAATTGCATATTGTTCCAGGAACCTTTAGAAGCGTTTATGCTTTCAGATTGATGTGTTCCACGAGAATCACCATTATCTTCTATAATTACTGAAACATTGTGTGTATTCATTGCACTATCATCAAAGCTCAGCCTAATTTCCTTCTGGCCGGGAATTTTATTTGTAAACCTGTTGTTGAGGGCTATTCTACTGTTTTGCAATGCTGACAAAATGACCAGCTGCAAATCGCTTACATGGTTATTTAGCATAATTGTAGGATTATTTAATAATACCGTTAATTCAATTCCATCATTTTTGAATGTGTTTCGAGTAAGTGTTGCGACCTGTTCAAAGATCTCATCAACGGAGAGAATTTTTGCTTTTCCAGTTAGGCTTCCACTGGCAAAAGTGCTCATGCTGGTAAGAAGTTGAGACATTTTCTTCTCTTCTTTGAATAGATTGTGTTGTAACTGTATGTAGTTATCTTCGAGTCTCATATCTTTGCTGATGTCAAGTATTGCCTGGGTATAGTTGATTATGCCATTTGAAAGATTAGATAATTCATGACTCAATCCTCCAAGCAGATTACCTATGGAACTGTATCGATAGAGACGTGAGAGTTCCTTTGTTTCAATTTCATCAGGATTGGGTGGTTTTTCAGTTGATTCTGTTGCCAGTTTCTCTATTGTCTTATGGAGTGTAAAGAGTGAAATATTGTCACTTTCTTTTGGAAATAGATTACGACAGTAATGAATGATTGGAGCAGTTATATATTTATTTAAAATAAGGAGCATAATGCTGACCAGTGCAATCACGATGGAGAGAAGTCCGACAAATTCCTGGTGCAAGGTCAGGAGTTGTTTTTGTGTGTACCGGCTTATCAGCAGATTAAAACTGTTTAATTTTGAGTGGATGTTCCGAAGCTGGGTTGATAAACCTGTGACTTTTTCAATTCTTGGATTGTCATCATTATTTTGGATATTTCTTAATGCTACAGTAATATTTACAAGATCAACCTGACTAATAAATGAGAGCTTAAATTCCTCAGGAATCAGAATGTCTTCAAGAAGGGATTTAAGCTCTATATCAAGCCCCTGAATCTCTTTTATCAGCTCATGGCTATTAAGACTTTTTCTATTTAGTAGTGTTTCATTTATGTGTTCTTTAATTCCTGTAAATTGAAAAAGTAGCTGCTGGCTCGAATCAACCAGTGTTTCACACTGTCGGTATAGAAAATATTGTTTACCAGCAAAAATTATAACAATAAAAAGAAAGACCGTTGTGCTAATCGTAAATAAAGAGAAAATACGTTTTAATGAAATATTTGAAAAAATGTTATTCATTAGTTTCTCCTGGTGTTGATAGGCAGAGAGCCAAAGCCACACAAGGTTTACAGTGTGGCTTTGGTTGTAGAGTTCTGATTCAATCTCTATTTTTCACCTTTCCATCCGTAAACGATGGGAAGACGATAAATGATAAAGCGATAGGTAAGGAAGTAGAGTGAGTAAAGGGTAATTGTGATCCATACTTCTTTCCAGTGGGGGATTTCTTGATACATTTTCCAGTTGTAACAGATCAAACTAGTATTAATCCGATTCCAGATTATTCCAAGTACTGCAATGAATGCACCGGCTCTGATGATCACGAGCTTGTTGTTTCTAATGCCAATTGCAAACATATACATTGGCAAAACAACGGCGACGCCGAGTTCCAGCATGTAGTAATTTCCCCAGTCAGTCAACAGGTATGACCATTCCTGGTCATGAGCGATTGCAACAAGCTTGATCACAAGATAAGTGATCATGGCATATGATGCCCCTTTTGCAAGACCAACTGTCACATAATCAAGATTGTCCTTGAATGCATCATCGCAACGCCAGCCCATGTAATTTCTTATCAAAGTTGATGCAACGATAACCATTGAAAGTCCTGCAAAAATGGAGGAGCAGAGGAAATGAATCCATTGAAAGTCAGCAGACAGCCACAATGGATGAACTTTTGCAGGGGCATAGGTGAATAAAGCACCTAAAGCCCCCTGATGCAACGTCGAAAGGATGATACCGGAAACGGTAAGTCCCAATACCCATTTGCGAATGATTCGTTTTCCTTTTAGCCAGCCGATCCACTCGAAGAACGATGGGAGGATTTCAGCAATTTGTACGCTTAAGTAGGTTGCAACATGCCAGGCAACAAGAAAAAGTACAGCGGCAGGTCCCAAAGACACAAACATGGGATAGGGGAGACGCCACCACATGCCAAGATCCATCTCTAGAAACAGAACGGCAAAGAAGTAACCAAGAAGACCATTCAGAAGTGCGAGGCGTTCAATTGAATGAAAATCTTTTCTACCGAAAAGCTCAACAGTTGTACCCAGCATGAAACCTGATGCCGAGAGTGGAACCATACTAAAAAGGCCAAATCCAAGAAAAAGCCCCCACGGATAATCATTTGAAGCATGGGTTACCCAACCAAGACCAAATAAATATCGTCCAATAATTAGGGGGATGCCAATGGAAAAAATTAACATCATCAACCAGTTGACTGGATTTCTGAAAAATTGTTTTTTATATTCAGAAATACTCAGCCCCAACCAGAGTTTCTCTTTGATTGTCCATTCTGTTCCATCTGCTTTGAGATGATCGACGATTGGAATTTCAGGTTTTTCTTTAGAAAGGAGTTTCATACCAGTTCCTCCTTCTTATTTTCTTTCTCTTTTTTCATTTCTGATATTTTTTCTTTACGTGTTGCGAGCAAATGGAAACCTACAAAAAGTCCTGGCCATATGGTGAGTACCATTGGTACAATAGCAAGAAAGCTTTTTACAGAATTTAGAATTGGTTCGTTTGGAACATGGGTGTTTAGTCCGACTTTGTCAAAAGGAACACTGGACAGGTACATCCATGCAGTACCACCAACCTCATGTTCGCCATAAATGTGATCTACATATTTTCCAGGAGTTTCTCGAATGCGCTGACGAGCCATGCTGATGCAATCAGTTCGTCTGCCGAAGGTTAATGCTTCCTGTGGGCATGCTTCAACACAGGCTGGTGCTTTACCTTTTTTCAGGCGTGTATCGTAACAGAAGATGCATTTCATTATTCGTGGATTGAAGGCACTTGAATACTTAAATGTAGGAACATAAAACGGACATGCAATCATACAAGTTCTGCAGCCAACACAAACCTTCGGATTATAAATAACTGCTCCTTCGGGGGTTTTTGTGTACGCATTGACAAAACATGAAGTAAGACATGCAGGTTCGTTGCAATGATTACATTGGAACTTTTTGAAAAGCGGATGGTCAAGTTCTGGAATATCATAACGATTAACTACTGTATAGGCAGTTGCATCAGTACGCCTTTGCTGGCCGTGATGGAGTTCATCAAAAACTGAAAAATCGTTGAATGATTTCTCAGGTGCTGGCAGGTTTTGTTCTTTGTTGCATGCTGCTTCACAGGATCTACAACCAACGCACCGGGTAAGGTCTACTAAAACGCCCATTCCTTCAGGGTATCCATCAAAGTTGCCTGCTGCCTGGGTGTCTTGGTTTCTAAGTATTGCGGCAGTTGCTGTTGTTGCTAGCCCGCCTTTTAGAAAGTTTCTACGGCTAAATAATTTTATCATTTTTTTTCCTTGCTTAAAACTGGACGCTGAATATTCATGATTAATGATCAGAAGACGATGTATTTCTTTCAGGAGAAAAAGAACCTGTCATAAACATCTTCTCTCCCGTTTCTGTCATGGTATGACATTCAACACACCCAGTTGGGCCGGCCGTTATCTCATGACAACTGATACAATTGAGATGATAAGCGCCCTTGAGTCCTGGTTTGTCAATGTGGTAGAGTTTTGGATTTTCAAGTGTTCTAAGATATTTTTCGTCAAAGCGATCTATGGCATGACATTCGCTGCAACTGACTACATCGTTTTCATCGTGATTGTGATGACAACGTGCGCAGTTAGGATTCTTTACAATCTCACCAGTGGTATGGTGATGACACTCCTGGCAGCTGGCGTAATCAGCATGCATGGTATGGTCGAATTCTACAGGGCCATATATTTCACTCATTACATTTATGGATACAGTATCCGGAGCATCTGATGCATCAATGGACCACACTTCTATGGGTGCTAACATCATAAAGCCAACGGTTAGTACAAACGTTGCTCTGATAGTTTTATTTTTTATTCTCATTAATTTTCCTCCTAATTAATAAATCTAAATTCTTCTTAATTCTAAAATCTTTGCATACTATTGATTAGCCCTCCTCAAGTTTTTCTCTATTTCTCTTTCGTTCATATAGCAATGGTGGACGATATCGAACTCTTCACCATCAACAGTTTCATTAACCAGTAGTGCTTCTGCAAGTTTATGCAGGAATTTGTTGTTTTGAGTGAGTAGTTCATTTGTTTCGGTGTAGCACTGTTCAATGACATTTTTAATTTCATTGTCTATGCGTTCAGCTGTTTTTTCGCTATAAGGTTTCATTGTGCTTCCCCCACCAAGGAAATCACCTTGTTCCTGCATATATGCAATTGGACCAATTGATGAACTCATACCGAATTCGCAGACAAGTCGTGTCGCAATTTCTGTTGCACTTATCAAATCATTACTGGCACCTGTTGTCTGGTGATCAAAAATGATCTCTTCTGCAACACGACCACCCATTAGTATTTTGATTCTGTTTAAGAGGTATTTTTTAGAATAGGTATGGCGATCATCGATTGGGAGTTGTTGTGTTAGGCCAAGAGCTTGTCCGCGTGGAATGATAGAAATTTTATGTACTGGATCAGTGTTTGGCAGGAGCTTAGCGGTGATTGCATGTCCTGCTTCATGATATGCTGTAACTCTTCGATCTTTTTCATTGATAACAGCATTTTTACGTTCAAGTCCTAAACTGATTTTGTCTTTTGCTTCTTCAAAATCGTCAATCCCAACAGCTGTTTTGTTGTGGCGTGCAGCTGTAAGGGCTGCTTCGTTCACAAGATTAGCAATTTCTGCACCACTGAATCCAGGTATGGATCTTGCGATGTCAGATAGATTTATTCCTTTGGCAAGAACTATTTTCTTTGCATGAACTTCCAGTATTTTACGACGACCCTTTACATCCGGGAGGGCAATGGTGACCTGGCGATCAAAACGACCTGGTCTTAAAAGAGCAGGATCAAGAATATCTGGACGATTTGTTGCTGCGATGATGATAACGGTCTGATCTGAGTCGAAACCATCCATCTCCACAAGCAGAGCATTTAAAGTTTGCTCACGTTCATCATTTGATCCGGTGGCATTACCACCGTGTCTTTTTCCGCCAATTGCATCAATTTCATCTATGAAAACGATGCAAGGCGCATTCTTTTTGGCCTCATTGAAAAGCTCTCGTACACGTGATGCTCCAACTCCAACAAACATTTCAACAAAGTCAGAACCACCTATTGAATAGAAAGGAACAGAGGCTTCTCCGGCAATAGCTTTAGCAAGTAAAGTTTTCCCAGTTCCTGGAGGCCCTTGAAGAAGGACACCTTTAGGGATATATCCGCCAAGACTTGAAAATTTGTCTGGATTTTTCAATGAATCTACTATTTCTATTAATTCAATTCGTGCTTCGCTGATTCCTGCAACATCATTAAAGGTTAGCCCTGTATTTTTTTTAGGGTGAAAGGTGTTTCCTTTAGTATTTCCAAAACCTGTTTTATTGTTGTTTTGCATCTTTGAAAAAATGAGATATCCTCCAAGGATAAGGAATACAGGAACCATGGAACGTAAATAGCCTCCAAACGTTTCGTCTTCCTTCTCAGCTGATATTTCTATTGCTTGTGATTCAAGCAAAGGCATAATTGACTGTACGTTTGGAATAAAAGAACTGAATTCATGCCTGCTGATATCTTCACCTTTTACAAACCCGCCCTTAAGGTGAAGCTGTTTAATTTTCCCTTCTTCAACAAGTTTAAGAAATTGTGTATAGGAAATATTGGCAGGAGTTGATTCATGGAGATAAATATTGTATCCGATAACCCCAAGAAAAGTTAAAAGAAGAACGAGCAATCCTGTTTGAATTTGGGACATAGTATTATCTCTTAGTTGATTGTGAAGTAATACTTTTATAGGAAAGAGACTTTTTACTGAGTACGCCTGATAACAGGAGGTCAAAAACAGCCTCTTGGTTTGGCAACATTGCAGCATTGTAGTGAAAACAAAATTCATCAAGATAAAGCTGAAGATGTTTTGCTGCAATACCGCCTCTGTGGATTGTGTGTATCCAGAGCTCAAAACTTTCTATGATTTGTCTTGTTCTGTCCATAGTGGGACTACTAACACTTATAAAATCGTTTCGGTCGATATCCTTGTAACACTCGTCTTTAGGAATAATAAGTGATGAACCTTTTTCCACGTAATCGTACAAGAAATTGTTAACAGTATTTGTATCTAACGATTCTATGGATGCCATTTTGATACGACCGGTAAATCCGGCAGGAAGGATTACTTCAGCAGCAGCAAGAATTTTAGATTTTGATGAGGACTCACCACCTAATAAAATACTTCCAGATGATATTTCCACGGTTTTAATACATTTTTTATTGTCAGCAATGGACATCGCCATGCGTAACTTTTGCAGCCAGGTCCAGGCTGTTTGATAGCTGGCAAGGTTTAAAAGTCGTTGCAGGTTTTTAGCACTGTAGCCACCTGTTGAGGAGGAGAGCCACCATATACATATAAGCCATTGGGAAAGAGGCTTTTTTGTGCCATGCATGATGGTGTTGGTGGTAATGGAGGTTGGATGACCACAATTCTTACACACCATGCTTTTTGTGGGAGCCAGATCCTGATTATGCCAGGAACAGTAAGGACATATAAAACCATTGGGCCAGCGCTTTGCAAACAGGTATTCCAGACTGGTTTTCTTATCCTGAAAACGGCTTTTGAATTCTTCAAGCGTTTTTGGAAAAACTTGTTTTGATATTGATTTTGTTTGCATTTGATTATCCTTGGACGAGGGGGGGGACTTATCCACTTTAATTTAAGTTATTGCAGATATGATGCCATAAGGTAGTCTTAGAAACATATAGTTGTAACTGGGTGAATGTACGATTGAAAGACGTTGGGTGGGGCTTTGTGGATTAATGCTGGAAGGTTGTCATATGAAACTGGAGAAGCTATTAAACTTATATTGATAAAACCATAATTAATGAAATAACGGTTATATAGGGTGTTTTTGAAGGCTTATTCGGGAAAACAAAAGCCTAGACACACATGTGTTGCACATACCACAAATGTGATCAGACACAATTGCAGTAAATAGGATAAAAACTTTAAAGATCGAAAGTAGAGAGATCTATTTGTAGTTCTTTTAATTTACGATACAAAGTCGAGCGGTCTATGGAAAGAAGCCTGGCTGCTTTTGCCTTATTGCCGCCACTCTTTTTTAGGGCAGCAATGATACGACTTTCAAGGCTATTTTCCTGGTAATTCTGTGGAGGTGTCAGGGATGGATTAGAAGGGAATCCAGATCCCTGATGAAATTTAGAAGTTTGTGGCACAAGTGGTGCCATTTGCTGATGTAATATCTCAGGGGGAAGTTGATGCTTTGAAATGGTTGCACCATTACAAAGAACGCATGACCTTTCAATTACATGTTGAAGTTCCCTGATATTTCCAGGCCATCGATATTGTGAGAGTAGTTCCATTGCCTGATCGGAAATACCTGATATTGGTTTACCCACTTGTTGGGCAAAATGTTGAATAAAATTATTTGTGAGAAGAGGGATGTCACCTGTTCGTTCCCTTAAAGGGGGAAGGATAATATCTATTACCCTAAGCCTGAAATAAAGGTCTTCTCTGAATTCCCCCATTTGTACCTTTTCCAGCAAATTCACATTTGTGGCCGCAATGATACGAACATCAACCTGGATTGCAGTGTCACGTCCTACAGGATAAAAAGTTTTTTCCTGGAGAAAACGCAAAAGTCTGAGTTGCATCATCGATGAGATATCACCGATTTCGTCAAGGAAAAGTGTACCGCCATCTGCCTGGAGAATCCGGCCCATGCGATCCTGATCTGCTCCTGTAAATGAGCCTTTTTTATGGCCAAAAAGTTCACTTTCAAGAAGGTTTTCAGGAATTGCAGTGCAGTCAACTTTTACAAGCGGCTTGTTTCTCCGATGGCTTTCAATATGTAGTGCTTCAGTTGCGAGTTCTTTACCGGTTCCACTTTCACCTGTAATGAGAACAGCAGAATCAACTTTTCCAATATTTTCAATCATCGTATAAACTGTTTGCATTGACGTACTGACGCCAATCATCCTATGAAAAGAACTCCTTTGTTTAAAATGTCCCTGTTTAACGATTGCTGTCATGTCCCGGATGACAATTACAACCCCATGAAAACCGCCTCGTCCGTCTTCAAGTGGCGAAATACAAATGGAGATGACTTTTTGTTCCATTGTGTTTGTTTTAAATTCAATGCGATGTTCTTTAATTTCTATTCCTGAGCGTAAAACTTTTTCAGCATCGTCTTTAAAAAAACAGGTAGGTTGTGCGGAACAGGACGTCGCCAAATTGGCCCCTTCTTTCATTTTGGTATTGATAGTACTGAAGAAAAACTGGGCGGCCTGATTCATTTTTACTATGTTCATATTCTGGTCAATAGTCATGATACTATCTGAAACACTTCTGAATAATGTATCTAAATATGACCGATATTGATCTTTTTCTTCTTCAGCTTTCTGCGTTTCAAACTTCAGTCGATATTGTTGAAGTGCAAGCCTCGTGGTTTTAAGGAGCTGTTCTTTTTCAACGGGTTTCTGGAGATAGTCGAAAGCTCCA
>Ga0256844_10000583_pt1 | contig 14060 bp, 12 predicted proteins | sample MusselsmetaG_FD_189100 | JGI IMG/M metagenome (GOLD analysis project Ga0256844, IMG submission 189100) | Mussel associated microbial communities from hydrothermal vent at the East Pacific Rise, Pacific Ocean - Mussels | ecosystem: Host-associated > Mollusca > Shell > Unclassified ... | reverse complement strand
CTTTGCAGTTAATTTTCAATTTCGTTTATTCGTTTATTCGTTTATTCGTTTTGAAATAATATTTTTCACTTATCACTTTTTAACTATCATGTTTACCACTTTCCCTAATTTAGGAGGAGTATAATTTTCCATTTGATTAATTAAATTTTCAATATTATCACTAACCAAAAGCATATCTCTATTTGCTTGTTTTAAAAAACCTTCTTTTACCATTATATCTAACTGTTTCAAAGTGAAACCATAAAAATTATTAGTATTTAAAATACCAATTGGCTTATTTTCAATCGCAAGTTGCCCTAAAGTTAATGCCTCGAAAATTTCATCTAAAGTTCCAAAACCACCAGCTAATGCAATATATCCATCAACTAATTTACTAATTATAACTTTACGTTTACTCATTTTTTTTGTGACAATCATTTTTGTGATCCCTTTGTGCTCCACTTCAACATGTCTAAGTAAACTAGGAATAACTCCAATTACTTCACCATTTTTTTTAAGCATTGCATCTGCAATAACGCCCATAAGACCAGTTTTGCCACCTCCGTAAACTAGACCTATTTGATTATCAGCAAAATAATGTCCAACTTTTATAGCTTCATTACTATATATTTCGTTTAAACCTTTGCTAGAACCACAAAAAACTGCAATTTTCTTCATAATCTTGTTTTATATAAAAATTTATGCGAAATTTACGCAAAATATTTTGAGTATATATGTTAAAAACATCAAAACAATACGATGCAGTTATAAGTACTTGTAAGTCATTATTTGAAAAAAAAATGAAGGACTATGGAAGTGCATGGAGGATACTTAGATTACCTTCATTAACCGATCAAATTTTTATAAAAGCACAACGAATTAGACAAATTCAAGAATTGGAAGTTCAGAAAGTCGAAGAAGGAGAAATATCAGAATTTATTGGTATTATAAATTATTCAATTATGGCTTTAGTACAATTAGAGCTTGGTGTTGCGAAAGAACCAGATTTAAATGTATCAAGAGCAACAGAGTTATATAATAAACATATTAAAATAACTAAAGAATTGATGGAAGATAAAAATCATGATTATGGAGAAGCATGGCGAGAAATGCGAGTTTCCTCATTGACAGATTTGATACTTCAAAAATTACTAAGGGTAAAACAAATAGAAGATAATAAAGGGAAGACCATAGTTTCTGAAGGAATTGATGCTAATTATCAGGATATAATTAATTATGCCATCTTTGCATTAATTTTAATTGAAGAAAGTAAAACTAACTAAATAAAACATAAGGGAAATGAAAAATTTTATCACACAATTTTTTCGATTAATTGTTGGGGCTGTATTTGTATATTCTGGATTTGTAAAATTGGTTGATCCCATAGGTTCTCAATATAAATTTGCAGAATATTTTGGTGCTGATGTATTAAATATGGAGTTTTTAATTCCCTATGCATTGCCTTTTTCTATATTTTTGATTCTTGCAGAAATAATGTTAGGAGTCATGTTATTGGTTGGTTCTGTACCTAAATTTACAACAAGGAGTTTATTACTTCTAATTACCGTGTTTTTATTTTTAACTTGGTATTCTGCCTATTTTAATAAGGTAACAGATTGTGGTTGTTTTGGCGATGCTTTAAAATTAACAGCATGGGAAACATTTTATAAAAATGTGGTTTTAATAGTTTTGATTGTATGGTTAGTTTCTGATGTTGAAAATATCCGACCTTTTTATAGTAAAAAATTATCAGGAGCAATATCTTTTTTATTTTTATTAATATTTGGTTATGTAGCTTACTATGTTTTATACCATATACCATTAATTGATTTTAGACCGTATGCTGTTGGGAAAAATATTCCTGAACAAATGATTTATCCTGAAGGAGCTGAAGAATCAGTATTTGATATGACTTTTATTTATAAAGTAAATGGTGAAGAAAAAGAATATAAGGAATCTGAAAAACCATGGGAAATTGAAGGAGCAGAATATGTAGATAGAAAGACTGTTTTAGTAAAAAAAGGATATGAACCTCCAATTCATGATTTTACTATGGAAAAAAATGGTAGAGATTTAACGCCTCAATTAATGAAATTAGAAAAGTTAATGTTGATTGTTTCTTATGATTTGGCAAAATCTGATGAAGAAGGTTTTAATAATATTAAAATAGTTACAGATAAAGCTTTGAATAATGGTTATGCAGTATATTTGATGTCAGCATCAACAAATGAAGATTTTGAAAGAATTAAAAATGATTATAATTTAGAATTTGATTTATTGTATTGTGATGAGACTACATTAAAAACAATAATAAGATCGAGTCCCGGAATTATTACTGTTAATAAAGGTACTATAGAAGGTAAGTGGAGTTATAATGACTTTAAAGATGTTAAAATTAAGGAAGGTATGGGAAGAAGAACTATCGCACTAGATTTTGCTTTAAAAGCTTCGTTAGATAGCATATTCAAACTGGATCAAAAATATAGATCTATTATTAATTCTGAAAATCCTACATTACGAGATTCTTTGATGGAAGCTTACAATGTACCCAAAGATTCACTAGGAACTGATTTTTGGAAAAAACAAAGTGTATTAGATAATTCTAATATTGAGTTTTTGGATAAAGTAATTAAAAAAGTTGGTTATCCAGGAAGATCGATGGTTGGAGAATTATCTAAAGACGCTGCTGCTGAAATAATTATTCACTCTAATAGTATTGAAAAATATATTGATAAAGTAAAGGAAGCTGCAGAAAATAATGAGCTTACATATTCTAAAGCTGCTACAATGGAAGATATGTATTTAAAATCACATAATAAAGAGCAATTGTACGGAACTCAATCTGCTATATTTAATAATAAAAATATTATTTGGCCAATTAAAGATGTTGAAGCAATTAATTATAAAAGAAAAGAAGCAGGGTTTGAAACAACAATTTATGAGTATGCAAAAGAGCTTTTTGGTGATGATTATGTTTTTGAGCCAATTTCATTAAATACAGTTCTTGGAATTGAAGATACAACTACAGATTCTATTTCAAAGTAATAAAAATGAAATATTTATTTGTTTTTTTAGGAGGAGGCTTTGGGAGTGTATTGCGTTACACGATCAGTAAATATTTCAATAATTTTGAAACATCAATTCCTTATGGAACTTTAATAGTTAATATTCTTGGAAGCTTATTGATAGGTGTACTTCTAGGATTTTCTTATAAAACTAATATATTAAGTCAAAACCAAACTTTATTTTTAGCTGTTGGTTTTTGTGGTGGTTTTACTACATTTTCTACTTTTGCTTTTGAAAATTCAGAATTATTAAAAAATGGAGATTATTTAAGTTTAGCTCTATATTTAATTGGTTCAATTGTTTTAGGAGTAATAGCAGTTTTTTTAGGTTTGTCTTTAATTAAATAAAAGTGTCATTTTGACATAAATTGATAATTGGCAGTAATTTTGCTAATTAATAAAATGAATATGTAAATGAAATAAATTATGAGTAAAGATAAAAATAAAGAAGAAGTAGAAATAGACATTAATGAAGCTGTTGAAGATAACATACAAGAAAAAGTAGAAACAACTACAGAAGAGTTATTGTCTCAAGAGAAAGATAGATACTTGCGTCTATTTGCTGAGTTTGAAAATTATAAAAAACGTACGTCAAAAGAAAGAATAGAATTATTTAAATCTGCAAATCAAGAATTAATGTCTGCAATTTTACCAATTCTAGATGATTTAGATAGAGGTATTGTAGAAGTTAAAAAAGTAAAAGATAAGGAAACATTAAAAGGATTAGAACTAATTAGTAATAAACTTAATTCAATTTTAAGTCAAAAAGGATTGGAAAAAGTAATTGTTAAAAAGGGAGATATTTTTGATGCAGAAATACACGAGGCTATAACTCAAATTCCAGCACCATCTAAAAAGATGGTTGGTAAAATTATTGACACTACAGAAAGTGGATATAAATTAGGTGATAAAATAATTAGATATCCAAAAGTTGTTGTTGGAAACTAATAATGTTTACATATATTAAAGTATAAATGGACTTCTATTAAATTAGAAGTCCATTTAACGCATAAAAATTAAAAGTAAAATGGCAAAAGCAGATTATTACGAAATATTAGAAATTTCAAAATCAGCAACTAAAGTTGAAATAAAAAAAGCATATAGAAAAAAGGCTATACAACACCATCCAGATAAAAATCCAGGAGATAAGTCAGCTGAAGAAAAATTTAAGTTAGCTGCTGAAGCTTATGAAGTATTAAGCGATGATAATAAAAAAGCACGTTATGATCAATATGGGCATGCTGCTTTTGAAGGACCGCAAGGTGGAGCAGGAGGTTTTGGAGGTATGAATATGGAAGATATCTTTAGTCAATTTGGAGATATTTTTGGTGGTGGCGGCTTTGGAGGTTTTAGTGGCTTTGGTGGTGGTGGTCGCTCTAGGCAGCCAGTTATAAAAGGTTCTAATTTAAGAATTCGTTTAAAATTAACATTGTCAGATATATTAAATGGTGTTGAGAAAAAAGTAAAAGTTAAAAGATTAATAAAAGCTCAAGGCGCAACATATAAAACATGTGATACTTGTAATGGTCAAGGTGTAGTAATGAGAGTTACAAATACTATATTAGGTAGAATGCAAAGTCAATCTACATGTCCTACTTGTAAAGGAGCTGGAAAAATTGTTGATAAACGACCTAAAGGTTCAGATGCTAATGGTATGGTATATGAACATGAGATGGTTTCAATAAATATTCCTGCAGGTGTTACAGATGGTGTTCAGTTAAAGGTGTCAGGTAAAGGGAATGATGCGCCTGGTAACGGAATACCTGGAGATTTATTAGTTGTAATTCAAGAAGAATCACATGACTTATTAAAACGTGAAGGCGTAAATTTACATTATGATATGTATGTTAGTATTCCAGAAGCAGTTTTAGGTACTTCTAAAACTATTGATACTTTAAAAGGTAAAGTGAAAATTTCAATTGACTCAGGAACTCAATCAGGAAAAATATTAAGACTAAGAGGTAAAGGTTTACCTAATTTAGATGGTTATGGTACAGGAGACTTATTAATTCATATTAATGTTTGGACGCCTCAAAAATTATCTAAAGAACAAAAAAGTTTTTTTCAAAAAATATTGGGTGATGATAATTTTAAACCTATTATAGATAAGTCTAATAAATCTTTTTTTGAAAAAGTAAAAGACATGTTTTCTTAACATAGATTAAGAAAAATTGCAAATAAATCATTTTTTCTAATATTTTATTAAATATTTCTTTGATTTATATATAAATAATTTATCTTTGTAGAGTAATTATTAGAGAAGTCTAATAATTTCTTTTTCATAGCAATTTTCCCACTCTAGGAGTAGAGTGGGTTTTTTATGCTTTATAATTAATATGAATTCAATTATTAATATAACAGCTTAAAAGAATATTAAAAACTCATACTAAGTTTAGTATTAATTATTCTTCCAGATAAATAATTTGGTATTGCATATGAGCGTTTGTAAGAAACATCTCTAACCCAAGTGTTAGTAATTGAGTTGGTAACATCAAACATGTTAAAAAGTTCAATACCAAAACTTAATTCTTTAAATGATTTAAGCCATTTTTTACTTGATTTTTTATTTGCATCAATAAAAATATAATTCATACCAATATCCGATCTAAAGTAATCATCAAGTCTGCTTTGGTAAATATAAGGATCAGCATATGCAGGTGAACCACCAGGAACACCAGTATTGTAAACCATATTTAAATACATTTTGAAATTTTTATTACTTGGTAGATAATCTTGAAATAAAATGGCAAGCTTCAAACGCTGATCTGTAGGTCTAAAAATATAACCTTTATTATCTATGTTTTCTTTTGTTTGTAATAATCCTAATGAAAAATAAGATTCAGTTCCTGGAACAAATTCACCACTAATCCTTGCATCAAAACCTGTTGCATAAGCAATAGCATTATTATTAGCAGCATATTTAATTTGTACATTATCTATAGTAAAGGGATTTACATCAGTTAATTTTTTGTAATAAGCTTCCATAACAAGTTTAAAAGGTCTTTCCCATAATTTAAAATTATAGTCATTTCCTATTACAAAATGTATAGCTTGTTGTGCTTTAAGCTCAGGATTTACATTTCCATTTATATCTCTTAATTCTTTATAGAATGGAGGTTGGTGATAATATCCTCCAGAAATTCTAAATATCATATTTCTTTTCCAGTCTGGTTTGAAAGCAAATTGAGCTCTTGGACTAAATACAGTTCTTGTTGTTATGTTATCTGTATCAATTGTTCCATTTATACTCCAAGTTTGACTTCTTACTCCAACATTTACCCAAATTTGAGTGTCTTTAATATAAGTTTCTTTACTCCATTGAGCAAAACCTGAAAATCTATTTATATTTATATGATTTGAAGCTCTTATATTTGTGAAAGGGACAATAGGACCAGTATAAGGATTGTAAGGTTGGTCATTTATATTTCCAATTAAATCTGGAGGTCTAATTGAAAACCCAGCAGAGTCAACAACCTCCCATTCTATTATTCTATCTTGAATATCTTCTTTTTGATATTTAATACCAATTAAAAAAGTATCTTTTAATTCTGTTTTGTATTGTGCTTTTAATGAAATATTGCTTATAAGAGCATCTAAATCATTCCTTGCATGATCTAATTGAGAACCAATTGCTTGAGAAAATTCTACATTTCCAAAATTATCAGAACCAAAATCAGCATTTACATCGCCTATACTATAAAAAGCATTTATATCATAATGTTCCTCTTCTTGAGTGTTATATATAGAGCTTGTTATATCTAACTTTAAGTTTTCGTTTACTTTATAATCAAATTTTAATGCTCCAAAACTAGTTAAGTATTTGTCAACTTCTTTTCCTTCATAGTTTACAGTCAATGCTCTTACTTTTGGAAAATCAAATTTTGTATATCTAGAATATGGAATAAATTTATAATTATTTAAAGAAAAATTTCCAAGAAAATCTATATTTAATTTATCGGATAATTTATAAGAAAGATATGTTTGAACATCTGTAAAATTTGGCTTGTAATTACTTTCAATTTCTTTAGAATTTACAATTAAGCTATTGTTTCTATAACGAATTCCTAAAATAGCAGATAATTTTTTATCTTTCAACATATTGCCTTCAATAGTTGCGCTAGCACCAAGTAAGCTTGCATTAATTTTTAATCCAAATTCTTTAGGTTTTCTATATGTAATATCTAATACAGATGAAAGTTTATCACCATACTTAGCTTGAAAACCTCCTGAAGAGAATTCTACATTTTTTGTCATATCACTGTTAACAAAACTTAATCCTTCTTGTTGTCCTGATCTTACAAGAAATGGTCTATAGACTTCAATACCATTTACATAAACTAAATTTTCATCATAATTACCTCCACGAACATTATATGTGTTACTTTCTCCACCACCACTATTACTAACACCAGTACCAATAGTTTTTATTAAATCAGAAACACCATCATTAATTGAGGGAATATTTTCAATATCTTTTTTATTTAGTATTTCAGTACCTTCTGCTCGTTTTTTTTCTTTTTTCTTTTTTTTACCATCAATAACTACATCAGAAATTTCTTCAGTACGAATATTTAGTTTAGGCGAAAATGTTGAAGATCCATTTTTCCTTACATTTAATTTTTTTGTAAATGTGTTATATGAAACATGACTGAATTTTATTGTTATTTTTTTGTTTTTTGGTACTATTATTTCAAAAGAGTACTCTCCAAAATTGTTAGTAGTAGTACCACTTTTCAACACCTTAACACTCACATTCTCAATTGGCCTGTTATTTTGATCCCGAACAATTCCTTTTATTGTTGCTGTTTGTGAGAATAGAGTAGTAGTTGTTATTAAAAATAAAGCGAAGGTTAAAAATATTGTTTTCAAAAAAATACAAATTTAAAAGTATACAAATCTAATTAATTCTAACTATTAGAATTATTTCTTTCTATAGAACGTTGCAATATACGTATTAGTATTATTAACATAATCAGAAACTACAATTTTTAATATATGCTTAGAAATTTTAGATAAAGAACTGTATTTAGAGTCATTAAAATCATATGTTAAAGTCCCTGTTTTAGGCTCATATTCCATTAAAATCCATTTACCATCAATTGTAGCTTTATAGCTTTTAATTCCTGTAAGATTATCTTTAATTTTAACTTTTAAAAATCTATAATTAGTTAACCATTGTCCATTTTTAAAATTTTTAGGTGTTATTGTAGGTTTTTTTGTATCAGATGCTAATTTATATTTACCTAAAGTTCTAGTAACTGTATAAAGTTTATTTTCTTTTCGTTTTGTACTCGAATATGAAGTAACATATCCTTTTGAGTTAACTCTACCAATAAATAATTTTTTTTGCTCAGCTTTTGGATATTCAGAAACATTAAAAGATAATGTGAAAGATTTATCTAAGGGTATAGATTTGTCATGTACTTTAACAATACCTTTGTTTAAGCTAAAATCAAAATATAGATCTTCATATAAACTATATTTTGGAATTGCAAGGGTTACATTTTTTAAAGTTACTTTATTAAAAATTTCCCTTTTAAAATAATATGGTGTTTTGTTATTTTTTTTATTAAAAACTATTTTTTGTTCTTTTCCTTGAACAGGAATGGTAAGAGTTGTATTATTACCTTTAATATCACTTGCGACAATTTTAATATTATAATTTAAACCATCTTGAATAAATATATTTCCATTATTTATTACATCATTATAGATTGATAATTTATTATGTGGAACAATGAAACATTTTTGAATTCTTTCTCTCTTTTTAAAATGATGAGGGTAATCCACTAATAAATTCACATATTTACCTTCTGCAAAAGAAAATGTTTCAAGTCTATGTTGATATATTTTTTCATTATTTACAAATAATTCTAATTTGTAGATGCCGTTTTTGTTCATAGCATCATTTAATCTGTCAAATGCTTTTACACCAAAACCAATTGTTCCATCTACATAAATTTTATCAGCTATTAAATCACCATTTGATTGTAAGGTAATATTTAATTTTTGTTTAATATTTGATTGATTTATTTGTGCAAAATCATCTAAAGGATAAACATAAGCACTTATAATATTAGGTTTTTTTGTGTCTGCAACTTCAATTCCAAACAATAAAGGGTTTATTATTTTTGCGGTTTTACTATCTCTTATTTCAAAATGTAAATGAGGAGCAGTAGATCCTCCAGTATTACCACTATATGCAATAGTTTCTCCTTTTTTTACTAAAAGCTGATTAGCTTTTGGGAATAATTGAATTGTATAAGATTCTTTATTGTATTGATTTTGCTTTACATATTTTTCAATTTCAGGTGAGAATTTTTGTAGATGAGCATATACTGTAGTATAACCATTAGGATGTTTTATATATAATGCTTTTCCATAACCCCAATGTTGTATTTTAATTCTAGATACATACCCATCTGCAGCAGCTAAAACATTAAAACCTTCTCTTTTTTGAGTTTTTATATCAATTCCTGCATGAAAATGGTTAGTTCTTAATTCTCCAAAAGTAGCCGCTAAAACTAATTTAAGATCTAAAGGATTCTGAAAATAATTTTCAGGGTAATTATGTTGTGAATAATTAGAAACACTATAAAAAAGGATTAATGATAGAGATATTATTCTTAAATTAAATTTCATATTAGGCATTTTTTTTAAAAGATAAAATTACAAAAACTAAGCCAAAATTAGTGTTAATTTATAGTAGAATATTTATTATTTAATAATAAACAGTAATAATTTTGGTTTTTAGGTTTTGTTCTTTTAAATTTGTGAAATAGTTTATACTTTTTTGATATAATGGATAATGTTGTAGAATTAGTTGATTTACTGGAAGATAAGTTAACTCGTTTAATTTTAAGTCAGGAGCAATTGAAAGAAGAAAACAGACGTTTAAAACAGTCTGAGCAGTTGTTGATGGATAAAGTTAAGCAGCAAGATTTGTTTGTTAGAGATTTGGAAGATAATTATCAATCTCTAAAAGTTGCAAATGCAATTGTAGGCAACAAAGAAGATAAACACCTAACTAAGATAAAAATAAATACTTTAATTCGTGAAATCGATAAATGTATTGTACAGCTAAGTGAGTAGATTTATGAGTGAGAAATTAAAAATACGAGTTACTATAGGAGATAGAATTTATCCTTTAACTATTAATGTAGAAGAGGAAGAAGGTGTTCGTAAAGCTGTTAAAAAAATTAATGAATTGTCTGTTAAGTTTGAAAAAAGTTATGCAGTTCAAGATAAACAAGATGTATTAGCTATGTGTGCATTGCAATTTGCATCGCAGGTAGAAGTTAAACGTGTTGCGGATCAGTTAGGAATGAAAAATGTTGAAGATAAATTAAAAGAGATAAATAATATTTTAGATTCTCATTTGGAATAAGTTCTTTATAAAATATAAGCTAACTCTTTATAGAGTATAAGCATGCCTACATTAGTTATTAGTTTAATAAACTCAACACTATTCAATTAGAAAGGATGAGTCTTAGTTGTTAAATCGTGCCATTTTATGGATTTTTGATCAGCTAGTTAGTCCTATACCTGTCTTCAGGAGTTTATAATAACCTTTCTAATGTAGGTTTTTTTATGAATTTTAATCTTGTTTTTTTATAGATTTTTATTCAATATAATTATTAATTAAAAATAAATCAACGGTTTTGATTTTGTTATAATAAATTGAAACATTAAATATAGATACAATGGACGGAATAATGATGCTAATTATAGGTGCAATTATAGGAATATTAATTGGGTTTTTAATAGCTAAGTTTTTAGAAAAAAACAAAGCTTCTCAAATGTTAAGTAGAGCAAAAAAGGATTCTGCTAAAATGTTAAGAGAAGCTAAAACAAATGCAAATACAATTCTTAAAGAAGCCAAAATTGAAGGAGAAGGTATTAAAAAAGATAAAATGCTTCAAGCAAAAGAGCGCTTTATTGAAATGAAATCTAATCATGAAAAGCATGTGCAAAAACGTGAAGCTAAATTAATAGAAACAGAAAAAAGAATTAGAGAAAAAGAATCTAAAGTTTCACAACAGTTAGATAAAAATAAAAAACTTAATATCTCTTTAGAAGAAAAAGAAGCAGACTTTGATTATAAATTATCTTTTTTAGATAAAAAGAAAAAAGAGACAGAAAAAGCTCATAAGCAACAAGTAAAACAACTAGAGGTTATATCTGGATTATCTGCGGAAGATGCTAAAACTGAATTAGTTAAATCTTTAAAAGATGAAGCAAAAACAGATGCAATGGCATTTATTCAAGACTCTGTTGAAGAAGCGAAACTTACAGCTCAGCAAGAAGCTAGACGTATTGTTTTAGGAACTATTCAAAGAGTAGGAGTTGAGCAAACAGTTGAAAACTGTGTTTCTGTTTTTAATTTAGAATCTGATGATGTTAAAGGTAGAATAATTGGTAGAGAAGGAAGAAATATTAGAGCTTTAGAAGCAGCAACAGGTGTTGAAATTATTGTTGATGACACACCAGAAGCAATTATTTTATCATGTTTTGATCCTGTACGTAGAGAAATTGCACGATTATCATTACATAAATTAGTTACTGATGGAAGAATTCATCCAGCTAGAATTGAAGAAATTGTAGCTAAAACTCGTAAGTCTATTGAACAAGAAATGATAGATGTTGGTAAGCGTACAGTTATTGATTTAGGTATTCACGGGTTACATCCAGAACTAATTAAAGTAATTGGAAGAATGAAGTATCGTTCTTCTTATGGTCAAAATCTATTACAACACTCTCGTGAAGTTGCAAATCTTTGTGCTATTATGGCTTCGGAATTAGGTTTAAATCCAAAAGTAGCTAAGAGAGCTGGTTTATTGCATGATATAGGTAAAGTGCCAGAAACAGAAAGTGAATTACCACATGCTTTATTAGGTATGGAATGGGCTAAAAAATATGGTGAAAAACCAGATGTCTGTAATGCTATTGGAGCGCACCATGATGAAATAGAAATGACATCATTAATATCACCAATAGTACAAGTTTGTGATGCTATATCAGGAGCAAGACCAGGAGCAAGACGTCAAGTATTAGATTCATATATACAGCGTTTAAAAGATTTAGAAGATATTGCTTTTGGATTTACAGGAGTTCAAAAAGCTTATGCAATTCAAGCAGGTAGAGAATTACGTGTAATTGTAGAAAGTAAAAAAGTAGATGATACTAAAGCAAGTGAATTATCATTTAATATTTCGCAAAAAATACAAAATGATATGACATATCCAGGTCAAGTTCGTGTTACTGTAATACGAGAAACTAGATCGGTAAATATTGCAAGATAGTTTTGTGATATTAGATTAAATAATATTTTAAATTTTATAAGTAATAATTCAATTATTCTTATTTTTGTTATAATAAATCGCCTTATCGCTGTCAATTTATTTTGATGGAGGAAAGTCCGGACACCATAGAGCATCGTAGCGGCTAACAGCCGTCATGCTGATTTTTCAGTAGAGGACAAGTGCAACAGAAAGCAAGTACAGGTTATGCTGTAGTGAAACCAGGTAAACTCTACGAGGTGCAATGTTACGTATATTGGAGTGTCGTTAATTCGATAAAGAGTGCTCGCTCAAATCTTCAAGGGGTGAACAGCTAAAGTTTGGTAGTAATGTTAAACTCAGATAAATGATAAGGGTTACACTTTGTGTAAAACAAAATCCGGCTTATAGATTTATTTTTTTAAATAGGAGTTTTTTTTAAAAAAAAGCTCCTATTGTTTTATGTAAACATTATCCAAAATTTAATCAGTAAATGATTAATTTTACTTCAGAAAATGGTGAAACTACTTTTATTTTGAGTTTTGGTTTATAAAATTAGTTTACCAACTACCACTTGCGCCACCACCACCAGAACTTCCTCCGCCACCAGAAAAACTACTTCCAGATGAAGAGCCAGAACTTCCACTACTTATTGAGTGTGAGCCAGAAGAAGAAAAAGTTTTTTTATAATATTTTTTATTAGTTTTTGTTAATGAAAAATCAAATTTATCCTTCTTTATAACAATCTTATATATTGCAATAACTAATGGTAATATAATTAATAATAATGTATAAAAAGGAATTAAATATATAATATCTTTTTCATTTATTGGAAAATCTATTTTGTAATGATCAACAAAAATAACAGAGATTATTGCAATTGGAAAAAAAACAAAAAATGAACTTATTAAAGCGCCTAAAATAGAAATGATAAAAATATAGATAAACTTTATTAAACTTAACTTGCCAATAAGTAATCCTCTATAGATTTCAATAATTCGTTTAAACGGAGTTAAAAACATATATGATCCCACAAAAGCAAAAATTCCAACAAATCCCAAAACAAAAAAAGCTAAAAATATTTTAACTCCTAAAGGGACGTTATTCGTATCTGTATCTTTAATAAACTGATCTGCTTTATTTGGGTCATCAAGAAATGAAATTAGTTGAGTTGTAGCTAAATCAATTCCCATATAATTATTGTCGTTTTTAAATTCAGGAATCATTGTATTGTAAATAATTCGATGGCATAAGAGGTCGGTTAAAACATGTTCTAATCCGTAACCAACTTCAATACGGACTTTTCTATCATTATTAGAGAATAAAATTAAAACCCCATTATCTTTTTCTTTTTGGCCTAATTTATTTTGATTAAACAGCTTATTTGCATAATTCTCTATACTATCATCATGTAAATCATTTATAGTAAACACCACAATTTGTGTTGAAGTTTTTGTTTCGTAATTGGTGAGTTTTTTTGTTAGATAATCTTTTTCAGTTACTGAAAATATATTTGCATTATCCGTTACGATATTTTTTATAATAGGATAAGTTTGAGGAAAAGCTATTAAACTAATAAAAATTATTAAAATGGTAATGTAGTATTTTTTTAATTTCATATGATAGCATTAATTTAAACAAAAATAATGATTATAATTTAATGAATAGTTAGATAGCATATTTAGATATTAAAAATTTTAAATCATTTTTTTATCAATTTAATAATTACCAATCATCA
>Ga0256844_10000582_pt1 | contig 14081 bp, 14 predicted proteins | sample MusselsmetaG_FD_189100 | JGI IMG/M metagenome (GOLD analysis project Ga0256844, IMG submission 189100) | Mussel associated microbial communities from hydrothermal vent at the East Pacific Rise, Pacific Ocean - Mussels | ecosystem: Host-associated > Mollusca > Shell > Unclassified ... | reverse complement strand
AGGACGTATAGGAGGTGAAGAGTTTGCTATTTTAATGCCAGATACCAATAGTGAAGATGCTTTTCAAATGGCAGAACGCATTAGAGAGAAAATAGAAAAGAAAATGATACACTTTGATAATAAAGTCATTTGTGTCACAATAAGTATTGGATTAAGTACTGTTAAGGGAGATCATAACAGTACCCTACAGACTATTTTACAACAGTCTGATGATGCACTCTATCAAGCAAAAGAGCATGGTCGTAACCAAATTATCACATACTGATAATTACGCCTCTTTTACAATCTTTTCAATAATTCCAACAATACTAGGATCTTCAAGTGTAGAAGTATCTTGGGTAATTGCCTCACCCTTAACGATACTACGTAAAATACGTCTCATGATTTTACCAGAACGTGTTTTTGGCACATCAGGCACAAAAGCCATCGCATCACAAAGTGCAATAGCCCCTATCTCTTTTTTAATCACTTGATTGATAGCCACCTTGAGTTCATCAGAAGCATCTTCAGGGTTTTTGAGTACAAGGTAAGCAAAGATACCCTCACCTTTAATCTCGTGTGGTTTACCAACAACTGCAACCGCTGCAACAGCATCATGCTTTTTGATAGCAGCTTCAACTTCTGCTGTACCCATACGGTGTCCAGATACATTAATCACATCATCGGTACGACCTGTGATGGTAATGTAACCATCTTCGTCTATCATGGCACCGTCACCTGTAAAATAGACTGGTTTTCCATTTTTTTTACAGTCACCAAAGTATGCCTTTTTAAAACGCTCTGGGTCACCCCAAATGTTACGTATCATAGAAGGCCAAGGTCTTGTGATACACATAAATCCTTTTTCACCCACTGGTGTTGGCGTACCATCTTCTTCAATGATTTCTGCGATAATCCCTGGCAGTGCAAATGTTGCACATGCAGGCTTGATAGGTGTTGCTCCAGGAAGTGGAGATATCATATGTCCACCTGTCTCTGTTTGCCAGTACGTATCGACTATGGCACATTTAGAGTTACCCACAGTCTCATAGTACCATTTCCATGCAGGAGGGTCTATAGGCTCCCCCACAGTTCCTAGTACTCTAAGGCGCGAGAGGTCATACTTCTTAGGCTCATCTTCACCTGTTTTATGAAGTAATCTAATAGCAGTTGGTGCTGTGTAGAACTGAGTAATGTTATGGTCTTGTACCATCTTCCATGCACGTCCAGCATCAGGGTAAGTGGGAACACCTTCAAACATCAGTGTAGTTCCACCAGCTGCAAGTGGTCCATATACGATATATGTATGTCCTGTTATCCACCCGATGTCGGCTGTACACCAGTAGACATCATCTTGGCGTAAGTCAAATACCCACTCCATAGTCATCTGTGCCCAAAGGATGTACCCAGCCGTTGAGTGCTGCACCCCTTTAGGTTTACCTGTTGAACCTGAAGTATAAAGTAAGAAAAGTGGGTCTTCCGAGTCCATAGGCTCAAAAGGACAGACATCAGATTGTGCGTCTATCATATCATTATAAGAGTGGTCACGCCCCTCTACCCAAGTAATGTCTTCATTGTTTCTTTTTACCACAAGTACTGCTTCTATAGATTTACCACCAGCAGTAAGGGCATCATCTACCACATTTTTAAGCATATATGGTTTCCCTTTACGAAAGGCTCCATCAGCAGTGATAACGATTTTCGCTTCAGCATCTTCAATACGGTCTCTAAGTGCTTCTGATGAAAACCCACCAAAGACAATAGAGTGAATAGCACCCAAACGTGTACATGCAAGCATTGCGTATGCTGCCTCAGGTATCATCGGCATATAAAGGACTACTCTATCACCTTTTTTAACACCAAACTCATTTTTAAGTAAGTTCGACATTTTATTTACTCTGGTTGAAAGCTGTCCATAGGTGATGTGCTCTACATCACCTTTATCACCCTCAAAGATGATAGCATTTTGGTCAGCCTTAGTGTCTAAGTGTCTGTCTATACATTGGTTAGAGACATTGAGTTTCCCATTGGTAAACCACTTATAAAAAGGAGCATCAGACTCATCTAGTACTTTATCATAAGGTGCTAACCACTCTATTTTTTCATCAGCAAAGCCTTTCCAGAAGCCATCGTAGTCTTCTATCGCTTTGTTTTGTAGTTCCCAGTAGGCATCCATACTTGGTATTGTTGCATCTTTTGCGTAGTCAGGGTTCGGGTTAAAAATTTGTGTACTCATAAATGTTCCTTACATAATCTATATTAGGAATATTGTAACGTAAAAAATGAGAGAGTAAAAGAAAAGAGATGAAGAATTTTTAAATAGGAGTAAAAGACTCCTATTAGTTACAATTTAATGTTCTACAGCTCCCTCTGCCCCTATCCCCGTTTGAGAGCGGATATCTTGTGCTTCAAAGGCATCTCTGTCTTGCTTAGCTCTTTCAGAATTATCCGTAATAGAGAAGAACCATATACCTACAAAGGCTACCGTCACAGAAAAGAGTGCTGGGTACTTATAAGGAAAGATAGCTTCAGCATTACCCAGTACATCTACCCACACAATAGGTCCCAAGATAACCAGTAGTATAGCAGTAGATAAACCTAGTACACCACCAATAACAGCCCCGCGTGTTGTGAGCTTAGACCAAAACATAGAGAGAAACAGTACAGGGAAGTTAGAAGATGCTGCGATGGCAAATGCCAATCCTACCACAAAGGCGATGTTTTGTTTCTCAAATGCAATCCCAAGTCCGATGGCTATGATACCCAGTACGATAGTCGCTACTTTAGAGACTCTCATCTCTTTGGCTTCGTCACATACGCCTTTTTCTATGACGTTTGCATAGAGGTCATGCGAAATGGCAGAAGCCCCAGCAAGTGTAAGTCCAGAAACTACTGCAAGTATGGTAGCAAATGCCACCGCAGAAATGAACCCTAAAAACAAGTCTCCACCTACTGCATGAGAAAGGTGGATGGCCGCCATATTTTTACCACCGATGAGTGGTGAGCCACCAGATATGGCTTGCTTAGCAAGGTCAAGATACTCTGGGTTCTTCAGTACCATCACTATGGCACCAAAGCCGATGATAAACGTAAGGATGTAAAAGTACCCTATAAATCCTGTGGCAAAAAAGACAGACTTTCTAGCCTCTTTTGCATCTGAGACTGTAAAAAAACGCATTAGTATATGAGGAAGCCCCGCTGTACCAAACATTAGGGCAATACCAAGCGAGATAGCAGAAACGGGGTCAGAAACCAACCCTCCTGGGCTCATAATGTCTATGCCTTTGTCGTGTACCTCCACCGCTGTAGAGAAAAGCTTTTCAAAAGAGAAGTCAAAGTGATAGAGTACGGCTATCGCCATAAAGGTAGCTCCACTTAAAAGAAGCCCTGCCTTGATGATTTGCACCCATGTGGTTGCTAGCATCCCACCGAAAGTCACGTAGAGTATCATCAATAACCCTACAAGTATTACTGCATACTCATAAGGTAATCCAAACAGAAGCTCAATGAGTTTACCCGAACCTACCATCTGTGCTATGAGGTATAGGATAACTGTGGCTATGGCACCAAATGCAGCCAAAATACGGATGGGCTCTTGTTTGAGTCTAAACGATGCCACATCTGCAAAAGTGTACTTACCCAAGTTACGCAAACGTTCAGAGATAAGAAACAAGATAATAGGCCACCCTACCAAAAATCCTATGGAGTAGATGAGTCCATCATACCCCGCCAAGTAAACAAGCCCAGAGATACCTAAAAATGAAGCCGCAGACATGTAGTCCCCTGCTATCGCCATACCATTCTGAAACCCTGTGATGCCACCACCTGCAGTATAAAAGTCTTTGGCTGTTTTGGTACGTTTGGCTGCCCAATACGTGATACCCAGTGTCCCGCCCACAAAGAGGAGAAACATCACAATAGCAGCAATGTTCAGAGGCTGACATTCTATGTCTCCTTCTATGGTTCCAGAGGCAAGTATATAGCTAGGAAGTAAGGTCATAAGTGTAAATAGTTTTAACATTTATGCCCCTTGCTTTTCTAAATCATTTTTTAATTCATCTAGTAGTACATCATAGGTATGGTTAGCTCTATAAACATAAAGTCCTGTTATAAAAAATGAAAAAAGAATAATGGCTATCCCTACTGGGATTCCTACAGAGATAACAGAACCATCACTCAGGGGGACTGCTAATAATTCAGGCTTAAAAGCAATAGTCATAATAAAACTATAGTAAACAAGTAGCATAAGGATAGACAAAGTCCATGCATAACGGCTACGAGAACTTACTAACTCTTGGTATTTGGGGTGATTTTTTATTTGATCTACAGTTTCAACTGTCATTAGAGTCCTTTATAAAAAATGATTATAAAGGATAATAGTGTAGCTTTGGTATAAGAGTGCTTAGCTTACTTCTATCTTAGAAACGACATCCAGTCCAAACCCGGCAAGTCCAACAAATTCTGTATCTATGTTAGTAGTAAGAAGGTTAATATTTTTAATGCCTAAGTCTTTAAGTATCTGTGCCCCTACACCAAACTCTTTAGCTTGTTCATGAGAGATAACTTTAGTGTCAAGAAAAATGAGTGTACCACCATTATTTTTTAAGTAGTCTATAGAGTTGTTGAGTGCCGAAAATCGTTTGTCATCTAGAACCAAACAAATATCTGTACTTATGTTATGAAACTTTACATTGGCTGTCTCATGAGACTTGTAGAACTGTATCACTGTATGAGTACGATCTAAGTGATCCGAATACGTGATTTTTTCTACTTTAATACCACGTAACTCTGTCTCTTCTTCTTTTACCCGTTTGACTAGCTGTTCGTTGGCAAGTCTATACTCTACAATGTCTGAAATGTAGACTATGCAAAGGTCATGCTCTTTTGAAAAGATTTCAAGGTCATCCATACGCGCCATAGTGCCATCATCTTTAATAATTTCACAGATAACAGCGGCAGGAGCTAATCCTGCCAATTTACATAAATCTACAGACCCTTCAGTATGACCCGTACGTACAAGCACACCACCATCTTTAGCGATGAGAGGAAAAATATGTCCAGGACGTACAAAGTCAGAAGCCACTGTCTGAGGAGAAGCAAGCCTAGAGATACAGTCATCCCGTTCTGCTGCAGATATACCTGTCTCAGCATTGGTAGAGTCTATAGATACGGTAAAAGCTGTTTCATGGTTAGAAACATTGTTTGTCACCATAGGAAGTAAATCTAGTTTCGTAGCTATCTCTTTAGTGACTGGCGTACAGATGAGCCCTCTAGCTTCTTTAGCCATGAAATTCACCATTTGAGGTGTAGAGAATGTAGCAGCATAGACAAGGTCACCCTCGTTTTCTCTGTCTTCATCATCCATCATAATCACCATACGACCTCTTTTGGTCTCTTCTATTGCAATTTCCACTCTTTTTATCGCATCTGTTGACATCTAGTCTCCATCATTTTATATACATTAAATTACAACATTATACCTATTCGTACTTCAATTTTAAATTTTTTTTTAAATTTTTTAAAAAGCTCTTGACAAGTGAGAAATTTGGTGCTATAATGCCGTCCACATAAGCTATATGTCTTATGAGTGATGGGGTATCGCCAAGCGGTAAGGCATCAGCTTTTGGTGCTGACATTCGGGGGTTCGAATCCCTCTACCCCATCCATAAAGATTTATTTTTCTAAACAAGGTTTACCTTAAGTTTAAAGAGATATAATCCCACTCCAATTAAGTTGAAAGACTTAATAAAATTCCTGTCGCGGGATAGAGCAGTTTGGTAGCTCGTCGGGCTCATAACCCGAAGGTCGGAAGTTCAAATCTTCCTCCCGCAACCAAAAAATATTTTTCTCAAAACCTTTTACAAATAAAAATTACTCAACCTCACAATAATAACCCTTTATCATGCAATTTTCTGATATTATTGATTTATGCACTTGACGCACAAGCTTTTTTGTGCTATAAATTAAATAAGACAATATATCTCCGAATAAGGATTAAATATGGCAAATGAAGGATTAGATAAAGCTGTCTTTGGCGAGTATGCACTCGGCTTTGAGATAGATATCGAAACTGATATCATCAAACCAGGACTCGATGAAAGCACACTTGCTTACATTTCTAAGAAAAAAGATGAACCTGAGTGGATGTTGGAGCTTCGTCTCAAAGCACTCAAGAAATGGGAAACCATGACTGAGCCTCACTGGGGTAAGCTAGACTATGAACCTATAGACTACCAAAGCATTTCATACTTTGCAGCACCCAAAGAAGGCATAGATAGCTTAGATGAAGTAGACCCTAAGATACTTGAAGCCTATGAAAAGCTAGGTATCTCCCTAGAAGAGCAGAAGCAACTTGCAGGTGTTAAAGTAGCCGTAGACGCTGTAGTAGACTCAGTTTCTGTGACTACTACCTACTCTGAAGAGCTTAAAAAGCATGGGGTCATCTTCTGCTCTATCTCAGACGCGATACGTGATTACCCAGAGCTTGTCAAGAAATATATGTTCTCTGTAGTCCCTATGGCAGACAATTATTTTGCAGCCCTAAACTCTGCTGTATTTACCGATGGTACGTTTGTATACATCCCAAAAGGTGTACGTTGTCCTATGGAACTTAGTACATATTTTAGAATTAATGCTCTCAATACTGGACAGTTTGAACGTACACTTATCATTGCTGATGAGGGTTCACATGTGAGTTATAACGAAGGATGTTCTGCCCCTACCCGTGATGAGCATCAGTTACACGCAGCTGTAGTAGAGCTCATCATCTTAAAAGATGCAGAGATAAAGTATTCCACCATACAAAACTGGTACCCTGGAGATGAGAATGGAAAAGGTGGTATTTATAACTTTGTAACTAAACGTGCCATCTGTGAAGGTGAAAACTCTAAAGTCTCATGGACACAAGTTGAGACGGGTTCTGCTATTACATGGAAGTACCCTAGCTGTATCTTAAAAGGTGACAACTCAGTGGGTGAGTTCTATTCTGTAGCCGTCACTACCCTAGCCCAACAAGCTGACACGGGAACAAAGATGATACATATAGGTAAGAACACGAGTTCTACCATCATCTCCAAAGGTATCTCGGCGATGAAAGGTCAAAATACCTACAGAGGATTAGTAAAGATAGGAGCAAATGCCACAGGTTCACGAAACTACTCTGAGTGTGATTCACTCCTCATAGGGTCTAATTGTGGAGCACATACGTTCCCTTATTTGGAGTCTAAAGACACCCAAGGACAAGTGGAACATGAAGCGACTACGAGTAAGATTAGTGATGAGCAACTCTTTTACTTACGTCAAAGAGGAATCAACGAAGAAGATGCTGTGAGCATGATAGTCCATGGTTTTTGTAAACAGGTCTTTAGCCAACTCCCTATGGAGTACGCGGTTGAAGCCAAAGCATTATTAGAATTAACATTAGAAGGAAGTGTAGGATGAGTAGTATTATAAAAATAGAAAATTTACGAGCAAAAATAGGTGACAAAGAGATACTAAAAGGTCTTAACTTAGAGTTAGAACCAGGAAAAGTACATGCCATTATGGGACCAAACGGTGCAGGTAAATCTACCCTTTCTAAAGCACTTGTAGGTCACTATGACATAGAAGTACTTGGTGGAGACATTACCTATAAAGGTAAGAGCATCGTAGAGATGGAAGCTGAAGAGAGAGCATTAGAGGGTATCTTCCTTTCTTTCCAACATCCTGTAGAGATACCTGGTGTAAACAATGCTTATTTCCTTAGAACTGCTCTCAATGCCAAACGTAAACATGAAGGGTTAGAAGAACTCAATGCTGCAGAGTTTTTACGTCTTATGAGAGACCATTTAGAGATGCTTGGTATGAAGTCAGACATGATTAGCCGTTCTTTAAATGAGGGCTTTTCTGGTGGAGAAAAAAAGCGTAATGAGATACTTCAAATGCTTATTCTTGAGCCAGAAGTCATCATCTTAGATGAGATAGACTCAGGACTTGACATAGATGCACTTAGAGCAGTCTCAGAGGGTATTAACAAAATGAAAGATGGGAAACGCTCTTTCCTTGTCATTACCCACTACTCTCGTATACTTGACTACATAAAGCCTGACTATATTCATGTACTTAAAGATGGTCGCATCATCAAGACAGCTGGTCCTGAGCTAGTAGCACAGCTAGAAGAGCACGGGTATGACGCTATAGAGGAAGAATAATGAATCTCTTAGAACTCAAAAATAAAAATAGACAAGAGGTAGCAGAGCTCTTAGGTGCAAAGGAAAGAGACTTGCTTGCGGAGCGCTTTGTTTCACTTGGCTTACCTAGTAAAAAAAGTGAAGAATACCGCTATTTTGATGTAGAAAAACTTTTAGACAAAGAGTATAAAACACTAAACTACGTGCCTAAAACACTAGAAGTATCTGACAAGATAGAGATAGTTGATGGTGTTGTAGTAGCAGCTCCTCAAGGAATGCGTGTCTACTATGAAGCATGTCAGCAGATAGATATGAATCATTTTGATCCACTCTATTACCTTGGTCACTTACTCTGTCCACAGACTATCAAGATAGAACTTGATGGCGATGTAGAAGTTGAAATAGAACATAGATATACACAAAGTGATGCACTCATCAACTACCGTATCGTCCTCTATAACCAAGCTAATAGACATGCAACCGTATATGAGAACTTCATTGCAGAAGAGCTAGAAAATACGCTGGTACTTTACGGCTATGATATGCACATCGCACAAGACTCAACCCTTCGTGTGGTAAAGATGCAAAATATGCAAGACAACCGTTATGCTATGGTTGCCTCACATAAAGTCAATGTGGCTAAAAATGCCAATGCTATACTCAAAAGCTTTGACCTCGGTGGTGACCAAGCGTTACAACTGCTTAAAGTTGAACTAGCAGAACGTGCCCATGTAGATGCAGGACACCTCCTTTACCTCAATGCTAACTCTAAACGTGGTACAGTCTCACAGATAGTCCATGTGGGTGAACACTCTACTTCTAAGCAAGAGGCGAAGAATATACTCGATGGGGAAGCCAGAGGGATATTTGATGCTCTCATACGTGTAGAACACTCTGCTAAGTTCACCAAAGCAGAGCAAAACTCTAAGTCTATTTTGCTTCATGAAAAAGCCTATATGGCATCGAAGCCTCAACTAGAAATATATATAGATGAGCTAGAAGCTAGCCATGGTGCTACCACAGGACAGCTAGACAGAAAACAACTTTTCTATTTGCAAAGTCGTGGTATTAGCTATGTAGAGGCTAGAAAGATGCTCGTCATCGCCTTTGCCAATACACTCATAGAACAGGTAAAAGACAGTAGACACCAAGAACGCATACAATCGGTATTTGAAGAAGTCTTTTATGCAGGACACAAAGGATAAATGATGAATATGGAACAAACCGTAGCAAGGTTCAAAGAAGATTTCGACCTCTTCCCCACTGCTAATGATAAACTAGAATATATCTTTGACTTGGGTAAAAAACATACAACACTACCAGATGTTGAGAAAAATGATGCTACCTATGTTAAGGGTTGTGCCTCAGATGCATGGCTTGTAGGTGAGTGTAAAGATGGCATCTTACTTTTACGTGGTGAAGGTACATCAGAGATGGCAAAGGGTATGCTTACCCTATTGCTTGACATCTTTGCAGACCGTCCAGTAGATGAAGTATTAGCCTTTGACCCAAAGAAGTTACATGAGATGGGTATCATAGAGCTACTCTCTCCTGTACGTCAACAGAGTTTAGAAGCCTTCTTAAAGATGGTATATACCTACGCACACAAATGTAAAGAACAAATGTAGGGTTGGCTTTAGCCGACCAATAAGGAGAACAACATGGATATCAATAACATAAAAGAGACTGATGTACCTACTACCGCAGAAGAGCTTGCTGCCTATGAAGCCAAATTTGCAAAGCCAGATAACAAAACCATAGATGAAAAGATGGCAGTAGAACGTCAAAAATTCATAGACAAGCAACCTTCAGACAAAGAGATGGAAGAGAAGATTGTAGAGCACCTTAGACAAATCTACGATCCAGAACTCCCTGTAAACATCTACGACTTAGGACTAGTCTACAACATAGAGTGTTGGACCAACGAAGTGAGCATGCTAAAAATGTGTAAAATCACCATGACCCTCACCTCTGCTACCTGTTCTTTTTCACAAGTCATCGTAGACTTGGTAAAAAGCATCGTAAGTAGACAATCAGGACTAGAAAACATAGATGTAGACATCGTCTTTGATCCACCATGGGGACAAGATAAGATGACAGATGATGCGAAGTTGGCGATGGGACTTTTATAGTCATTTATATGAAGATTATTTTCCTTACTTTTTTTTCACTATCACTACTCTTTGCAAAAGTAACTAGTGGTGATACTTTACCTACACTAGACTTAGTAGACCAATTTGATAATAAGATAGAGATAAGAAGTGATGCTACGTTGATAGTATCATTTCAGAAAAGTGTCTCTTCTAAGATACAAGCCTATTTAGCTTCTAAACCTAAACACTATTTAAAACAAAACAACATACTTTATGTCTCAGATATGAGTGATGCGCCTTCTTTTATGATAAAACTATTTGGTATTCCAAAGATGAAAAAGTTTGACTATAAAGTGGCACTTATTTACGACGATGCTATTGCCGATAAAATACAAAGAGAAGAGGACAAAATAACTATTATGAAATTAAAAAAGCATAAAGTAGTTGATATACAATTCGTATCGGCTAAAGATTTAAATAGTGTTTTAGATAATTGAACCCTCTTATGCTATAATTCCACCCAATAAACAGCAAGGTTATATACGTGGAAACAACAACTTCTAAAACACAAAAATTCATACTTAAACTCTTCCCTGAAATAATGGTAAAAGGCTCATCTGCTAAACGTCAGATGGTAGGACAACTTTACAATAACCTTTTAAAGATGTTAGGGCATTTTTCTGAAGATATACACGTACGTAAATTTTCTGATAAGATAGAAGTGGTAACTCCTATAGAGTTTGTCGTAGAAGTAAGACAACTTTTACTAGATACCCCAGGTATCGAGCAAGTGCTTGAAGCCTTGCAATTTGATAAGATGAACACCCTTGATGAGATAAAAGTAAAAGTAGGTGAAGTTACACACCACGAGATAAAAGGTAAAACCTTTGTGGTACGTGCAAAGCGTTCTGGGACACATGATTTTCGTTCCACTGAGCTAGAGCAAACTGTGGGTGGGTATATGCTTGCTACTTACCCTAGCAATGGTGTAGACCTTCACACCCCAGAAGTGATGATACGTATAGAGCTACTCAACAATCAACTCAATATCATTACCAGCAAACACGTAGGACTTGCAGGCTTCCCTCTAGGCACACAAGGCGACATACTCTCACTCATGTCTGGTGGGTTTGACTCTACGGTTGCGAGTTACCTAACGATGAAACGTGGGATGAAAACGCATTTTATTTTCTTTAACCTTGGTGGTGTGGCACATGAGATAGGTGTAAAACAAGTAGCACTTTATCTATGGTCTAAGTTTGGCTCTTCTCATAAAGTGAAGTTTATCTCTGTACCATTTGATGATGTACTTACTGAAATATTTGCCTCAACACATGAGACCTACATGGGTGTGACACTCAAGCGCCTCATGCTCTTAGCTTCTGAAAAAGTAGCCAATGAGATGGAGATAGACGCCCTACTCACAGGTGAGTCAGTCGCACAGGTATCTAGCCAAACCTTACGTAACCTAGCACTCATAGACCAAGTGACAAACAAGCTCATCTTGCGTCCTTTGGCTACTATGAACAAGCCAGAGATAATTGATATGGCAAATAAGATTGGTACACGTAGATTTGCAGAGAGTATGCCTGAGTATTGTGGTGTGATTTCTAAAAACCCTATTACGCATGGATCATACAAGCGTATGGAACGTGAAGCAAAACGATTTGACTATGCAGTGTTAGACAAAGCTGTTGAAGATGCACAACACATTTACGTAGATGAAATACTCGATGATATCACTAACAATACTGCTATAGAGGTAGTCACTGAGTTAGATGATAATATAGTGGTGATAGACATACGTGCAGAAGATGAATGTATAGAAACAACGTGTGAAAGCATCAAAATACCATTTCATAGACTCAAAACCGAGTTTAAAAAGTTACCTAAAGATAAAGAGTACCTACTATACTGTGAAAAAGGGATTATGTCTCAGTTGCATGCACAGTACTTACGTGATGCAGAAGATGCAAAGAATGTGAGGGTTTACAGACCGTAAACCCTTTTTTTATTTAACTGTGGCTCTTTTCACAGTACTTAGTTTCAACTCTTACATAGTTGGCAAGTGTTGCTTGTGCTAACTCATCATCTCTCATAGTTTCTTTATATTTTTCTGTTTTTGTTGTATAGATTTTACAAAGTCTTGCTGCTTCAGCTTTTTGCTCTTTTTCTTTTTCTACTTGTGCTTCATTAAAAAAACCACTCATTGCAAATGTACTTATTAGTGCTAAAATTATTATATTTTTCATTATATTTCCTTATTAATAATTTCAAGTTATATACTTGATAATATTGAATTATATTATAAATAACTTAAAGTAATATAAATTAAAACATATCATTATAATAAATAAAATTTATGATTATCTAGTTAGTCGTATTATTTTCTGAAGTAGCGCAATATTTAGTTTGTAATCTTACATAGTTATTGAGTGTTGCTTGAGCCAATTCATCATCTCTCATTGTTTTTTTATAATCCTCTACTTTAGCTGTATAGACTTTACAAAGTCTTTGTGCTTCGGCTTTCGCAGCTTTTTCACTTTCCTTATCATCTTGTGTCCATCCACACATAGCCAAACTACTAACCAATACGAATAGCATTAATTTTTTCATTACATTTCCTTAATTAACTAAAGTTATTATATATATCAGTATATATTATAATGTTATTACTTTCTAATAGTATTGATATGTATCAAAGAAAATATCCTTTATAAAATAGTTAAAAGCTCAGTCATGTCATTGAGTATATAATCTGGCTTAATACCCATATTGAGATCAGTATCTTGAAACTTACCAGTTTTGACAAGTGCTGTGCATAGCCCTGCCTCTTGTGCTCCTTGAATATCTGAGACAATGTCATCTCCTATCATCAGTACCTCTTCAGCTATTAAGCCCATTGAGTCAACTGCTAAATGAAAAAATGCTTTACTTGGTTTACCTATAATTTTGGCTTCTTTACCAGAAGCAAACTCGAGCCCAGCTATGAAACCTCCAGCATCCATAGAGAGTAAACCATCTTCTTCTTTAAAATATCTGTTTTTAGCTGCTGCTATGAGTCCTGCACCATTTTGTAAATGTCTAAAAGCCTCATTCATTCTTTCATAGCTAAAATTTAGATGTGCATCACCCACTACAACAAAGTCTGGTATATTTGATTTTAGGTCATCAAACCAAATATCTGCATCATCTGTTAAAAGAGTATATACTGTGCCATTTTTAGAGCGTACATAACTTTTTGTTGCATCAAGTGCAGTAAAAAGTTCATCTTCTTTTACAGAAAATCCCATAGTATTTAACTTCTGCATCATCACTAATGGCGTACGTCTAGTAGTATTGGTCAAAAAACGCATAGGAAACTTTTGCTGCAATGTGGCAATAGTACTATCAGCACCAAATACCCTTGTGTCACCCACATACAACACACCACCAATGTCAAATAATAGTCCTTTTATTGTTTGCATCTAAGCCTCCTTATATATTCTATTATACTATGATATAGTTGCCCATTATGTTTATAATCTATAATTAATACAGTTATCACTTTTTGCTATTGCTAATTTCCCTATAACCTGCTATAATTCCGAACTTTTCTGCAAGAGAGTACTAAACTCCTTTTACGAGACACACAAAGTCTCCTTATCCCCACGCTAAGACGTGTAATAACCTTTATTGGTTAAAAGTTTGGTATCAGTTTGCATAAAACAGGGTTTTAAACCTCTTGATACCATAGTTTCTAACTATAACCATACAAGACAATAACAACACCGAAAAATTTAACACAAAGATATACAACTATGAAATTTTCAGATTTTAATTTAAAAGATACTATTCAAGC
>Ga0256844_10000581_pt1 | contig 14107 bp, 9 predicted proteins | sample MusselsmetaG_FD_189100 | JGI IMG/M metagenome (GOLD analysis project Ga0256844, IMG submission 189100) | Mussel associated microbial communities from hydrothermal vent at the East Pacific Rise, Pacific Ocean - Mussels | ecosystem: Host-associated > Mollusca > Shell > Unclassified ... | reverse complement strand
GCCTTATGATTGAGTTTCTGACAGGCCGTTAATAATGAATCGGCATCTGCAGATAACAGCATAAAATAATCAAGCTGAGTAGCCTGATCCGCTGTATAAGCATTATTACTATGAACCAGTATGTCCGTATTACGTTGTGCCCACTGCCGCCAGCCTGCTGATGTCTGATGACGGATATAACCGCCGCTGAGCTTATATAAATAGGCAGCCAGATCCATACTATAGGAGCAGCTTACTTCCTCGCTATTAATATAACTTACAGCAAAACTCAGAGCATGATTCTGACTCGACCCCGGTGACAATAGCAGACCTTTACTATTGATACCCAGGCCATTAATTTGTGGATAATAACGTTCCAGAGTATCCAGCATGACCTGACGCTTAGGGTGATATTCTTTGGTCTTACTTGGTGCATTATCGACATCATAAGATATAAAGGGAATACCCAGATAGCGGCCAATGGTGGTTTTCTTTTTAACAGCGCTGACCAGGTGCCATAGATCAGCAGGATTCAGTTCACTGCCGCCGATGCCGTAAATGACTGAATGCAATGGTGTAATAGGCGCCACAGATTGAGTTTTTGCCTGTAGTGCTGCCCTAATCTCACGCATCAGAGGGGCATCTTCAGCCAGGGATACCTGCATACGTTCCAACACCACAAGCGGTTTGGCCGCACAGTTATTTTTTGCTAACAATTTCAGCAATGCACTTGCATCAAAGGGTCTTAAAGCATGTATACCGATAATACCTAATTTGACCTTTTCCAGATCCTCAGGCAATTGTTTTTTATCCACCGTGGTCAGATATTGTTGCAGTGTTTTTACTGTTTCCACTGCACTGCCCTGCGCCAGCAGCAAGACATCCGCGTTTCTTAAGCTATCTGCTGACAGAGCACTATAGTGACGGGCAGTGAGCTGAGCATAGTGACTAAATGCCTGTTGTATTGTCGGTTGCACCAGAGTAGCAAAATACACCGCACTGGCAGCTTGTCCCAGAGCAAATGTCTTCGCGGACTGCAGCGCACCCTGTAATACTGGATTATCCAGATCATGCCATTTAGGTACCCGCCGTCTTTGCGGCTGTGATGAAGATGTCGCAAACACCTGCTTTTGTGCATTAGAAGGATTGTCAATCAGGGCATCAGCACGACCAACAAATTGTTTAACCAGCTCTGCAGAAGGCAGGCATACATCCTGAGCAGACAGCGCAGTTTCAGCAGCGTCCATTACCACCACTGCAGGTGTCAGGGAAATTTCTGCCACATGACGAGCAATCAGGGTAAAATCAACTGCTTGCTGAACATTCTCTGCCACCAGCACAATACAGCCACTATCCATTATCTGATGAATCACTTCATGGCCACTGGCAATACTGCTGGCCTGCATAGTGCAAACACTATTATGCAGGTGAATAACCAGAGGTAAATGGCGCCCAGCTGCTGTGGATAATAGATCCTGACAGGCAGAAAGATCCTGAGCATTAAGAAAAACGGTACTGCGATGGCCGGATAAACTCACCCCCATGGCTGATGCCAGCGCTCCCCGAGGAGAATCCGCCTGCTGTACGGACAAGGCTTCACCAAAGAAATTTTTTGTCAGCCGTTGTTGCTCCGCTAACCAGGTCAGCGGAGCCCCCTGCTGCAGAAAACTACCGCCCATAGCAGCGACTTCAGTGATACCTGCTTCAGTAATCGCAATCGCGGTATTACCATCTAATACCGTCTGCAGGCCATCATGTAATTGCCCGGCCAATTCCGGTGAACCAAATAACTGGCGATATAAGCGAATTGCAGTGTCTGTAAGGTTTAGCATAAGTTATGTCATTTCATATTTTCGTAAGAGCAATTATTATCCAGCTTTTAGCGGCTGAGCTGAGCATAACGATCCTGCTCATCTGCCTGTTCGCTGAACTGATTAAGTTCTAACCACTGAATGGCCTTAGTAGGACAACGTTCAATGGCTTTTTTAGTTGTTTTATCCGTAGTAAAAAGACCGGAGGCATAATCAATTAGCGGTAACTCATTTTTCATTGTCATCAGACCTGCTGGTGCATCAGCCACACATTTACCACAGGCATCACAGCCAGCACTGCACAAAGCCGTCACTGATTCTCCCTCAAGAGGAATATTACATTGTACAAAAAGCTGTTCCGTCACCGGCTTTAACTCAAATAAATTTTTCGGACAAATATCCACACAATCTGCACAGGCAGTGCAATTGGCTGCATCCACTACCGGCAAACCATTATCATTCATATGAATAACATCAAAGGTGCAGGCAATTTCACAATCCCCCAGACCCAGACAGCCCCAGGAACAACCCTTACCACCACCGGAGATCACCGCTGCGGCACGACAACCCTCAAAACCCTGATATTCAGCAATCTGAAAGGCCTGCCCTTTACCACCAGCACACTTAAGACGGGCGACAATTTTTTCCTGTTCGCCGGCATCAACACCGAGAAATTCAGACAAATTGTCAATATCATCCTCAGATGCTACGGTACAACCACTGGGATTGACATCACCGGCCACCAGTTTAATAGCAAAGGGTAAACAGCCGGGTTCACCGCAGGCTCCACAATTAGTTCCCGGTAAAAGCTCCTCAGTTTCAGCAATACGTGGATCTTCATCCACCTTAAGATAATGATAGGCAATCGCCAGTATCAGCCCGAACAGCAGACCCAGGCTGGTCATAATAACAGGTGCCGTAAGAAATTCGAGACTATTCATAAGCATTAAAAGGAGTTAAATGGAGCAGCCCTATCCACTAGCTCATCCATATCCTCAGCACTATTATTACCATCACTACCCGTCCATGGCTTACCTGGATGGATACAACGAGAGGGACAAATTTCAGCCGCTTCCACCATCTGTTGATAAGTACCGGCAGACAAATCAGCAATATAGGCCTGGTTGGTATCGTTATAGACAAACATCAAAGGATTCATATCAGTACAATCATTACAAGTGGTACAAAGAGGCGAATCAATCCAGGCATCCTCTATCATTTCAGGTGTATCTTCTACTTCCTGTTCTGCTTCATCAGTGTTTTCTGTTTCTGCTGACAGCTTTTGCTGAGGTACTGCAGTCGTACTGATGGGAGCAGTATTCATGGCAGTTGACGGTGTCGAACCCGTGAGTTCCATGCCCAGTAACATATCGGTTAAACGACTCATAACATTGGCCGCTGTTTCAGTTTTTACCTGTTCTAAGCGGGTAGTGAATTCCGCTTCAGCCTGGGCAAGACGCTGTCCAATCTGCTCCTCAGCTTCAGCGTAAATACGCTCTTCGGCCTGCTCAATATAACGACTGCGAATACCGGCCATTTCCTGCAATGAATGCCAGAAATTTAACCGATCACGGCAGGCATGAATGAGTGCCCGAGAGACTGCCAGCCGGCGTAACTGGTTATGTGCATTTACCGCCCAGATATAAGGCACCTTAGTATCAACTTCATGTACCGGCAAGTGCAGATAATCCGCTATCGGCAGCAAGTCATCAGAAACACATTGTGGCGCAATTACACTGAAGTGATAATGCAGTCTGGGGATCAACAAAGCATAATCGGCAAAAGTGAAATCAATATTCATTTCAGCAACTTCATCCTGAGCATTTTTAAAGGCAAAAGATGACACAGGCCAGTCACGATCGGCCTGTGGATTACCGACAAAATCCATTTTATCCGCAGCAGAATCACCCGCCCCCGGATCAACAGCAAAAAATGGATGAGCACGACCTTCCAGTGCCGCACCCGCGACTAACCAGGCATTTAAACCCGAATCTTCACCTACTTCACGCAGCCCGACGTTGATCAGATGCAGGCTGGTACGAGTAGCATTGAGTGACATTTCAAAATGAGATAACAATAATTGATGTCGTGCTGCAGAACATTGGGTCACCACCGCCTGACGATGACTAATACCTAAATAGCCCAGCTCAGTTCGATAATTATGAAATGGATCTTCATCTGCCTTAGCACCGGGGTTATTGTGCGCCTGTACGCGCACAAAAATATTCACCGGACGGCCCGAGTTGAGCAGATGAGAAAAAGATACCATACTTTCATCAACCAGACGATTAGCCGCTTCCAGCACAATAACTGAGGGCACTAATATCAATTCTTTTTTGGCGAAGGTTTCCCAGTTAAAATTATCAAACCAGGGATCATGAATATTTTCATCATATAGATTATCAATTTCCAGTTTAGCAATACGCGCTGCAGCAAACACCTCTGCTAATTCCTGTGCTTCCTGATCAAAAATTTCTGTCGCTCGTAAACAGGGATCACTATGGTGCTCACTGGTAAAGCAAGGGCTTTCATTTAACCAGGAATTGTCCAATGCAGTATTAGCATGAACAATATGCACCAGAATTTCTTTTTCCTTAAATTTTTTCAACACTGCCAGAGCATTCTCAATACGCAACCGACGGACAGCTGATAAGGCAATAGAGCCCTTGCTGTGCTGCACAATTTTAGACAGTGAAGCGGTGTCAAAAAACTGATTGGAACTGATATTTTCATTTAGAGCATCAGCAGAACTGGCTGTCTTCTGCTTAGTATCATCAATATCCAATAAGGTTTGCAAGTTGTGAACATATTGCTCAGTTTCCTGTTTAAAAAGCGATATCTGCGGTAATGCCTGATTACGGATAAGATGCATCAGCAGGTGCAATGCAGGGAAACGCCCATAAGACAAAATCAAACCATCATCAGCGACATTAGCCAGTAATTTATCAATATCCCCCTGCAGCCGCCGCTGATTATCATCAGTAAAATTAAGATGTTTGATGAGTTCCTGACAGGCCTGCTCAAGCAAAGGTTTAAGCAGTGCTGGCCCTTCGATTTTGCGCGTTACATCTCTTAAATGACGCTCCAGCCAGGGAATATTATCTTTTAATAACAGCGCACTATCCGCGCCTGGGGCAAACATCGCCACTCGCTCCTGAAAAAAGTTCGACATGGGTTTGGCTAATGACAGACTGACGCTGTTTGTTGCATCACAGGGGCACAAATAAAGTGGATAATCATAACGCAATTGTGAGGTATCACGATAGGCACTCAGCAAAGCAGGCAAATAGTCACTACTTATTTTTTCCAGTTGTGCAGAAACCGCAGGATTACCCAAATGAAAATGACGCAAAATATGCATCATAGCGGCTACATCCGGTTCAGCCCCCGTACTGTTTTCATTCACTATTGGTAATGCCGGTAAAAAGTGTTTACTTGTATTTGCTGTCATTGTTATCGTACTGCTAAAAGTTAATGGTTAGCATTTGCTATAAAATACTATTGTTGCTCTTAAGCTCCCTTTAACACCTGACTTGTCAGGTGCTTATCCTATACTCTCTACGGGAGTGGGCATAAACGGATAGAAACTAAATAGAAAATTTATCAAAGGCAGCATTTAAACCCGCTGCTTTTTGTTCATTAGTCATACCCAGTCCTTTACTGGAATGATCTTCATAAACAATCGCATCAGGATCCTTAAAGAGGATACCTAATGGAATATTTTCTGCATCCCGGGCATATTTCATTGCTCCCAGCCAGTCAGAGGGGTCATGTTCAACCACCTGGCTAAACAGGCGCTTAACATTGTCATCAATAGTGATGCCATCCTCGTGTTCAAGTAACACAAACTTATCAGGATTTTCCTGAAGAGGCTTGGTAAATTCTTCCGAAAACACCGGACAACGTTGCAAAATACGTACAAAACTGGTGCCCCGATGCTCATGTGCCGCTTTAATTGTTTCGTATAATAGCGGTGGATTCCAATCAACGACCTGTGCCACAAAAGACACATTAGTAATCCCCAGAGTGATGGTTAACGGGTTCAATGGCGGCAGTATCGCCCCCTGAGGATGGGTATTGGTTTTCGTACCCTGATTTGTGGTTGGCGATGTTTGTTTTTTGGTTAAACCGTAAATGCCATTATCAAAGACCAGTACCACCATATCCATATTAAGATGCAAGGCATGTAACCAGGGACCGGCACCAATAGAAAAACAATCACCATCACCCGTGGCCACCCAGACATCAAGATCCGGACGGCGTGATTTTATCCCATTGGCAACGGGCAAGGCACGACCATGCAGGCCATGGAAACCATAAGTGCCCATATAATGAGGCATACGACTGGAACAACCAATACCGGATACTGCCACACTATTTTCCGGCGGCACCTGTGCATCACGCAAAACACGATGTACGGTATTAAGAATGGCAAAATCTCCACAGCCAGAACACCAGCGAACATCCCCGCCTGCGCCATAATCATCCAGTGTAAAATAACGTTCAAAAACTTCTAAAGACCAATCCGCTTTAATACCAAACATAATTTCTCCTTCCCAACGATGTTATGCGTTAACAGCGTCAAGACGCTTAGTAAGTTCTTCAATAACCATACCCGGTTGCAATGGATGTCCATAGACCACTGACCAGCAGTCAATATCCACCACAAACTGTGCACGCAGGACATTTGCTAATTGTGCATAACGCCTGTTTTCACTAGTAATTAATGGTGCATTGGGATCATCACTATAATTAATTTCTATGGTCATTACTTTTTTGTAACGACTGAACATATCTTTTAAGCCGGGCTCTAAGGGTGACATAAAGCGTAGATGCACATTGGCAATTTTATGTCCCTGTGCCCTGAGCACATCAATAGATTCTTCAATAGCACCGATAGTTGAACCCCAGGCCACCACTAATAAATCCCCTTCTTCTTCCTGAGTATTAACGCCATGAATAACCGGTGGCTTCAGGGTACTTTGTAAAGCAGCAATTTTGCGACTGCGATGCTCAGAAGTGATCTGATTGGTTTCAGAATTATAGGAAACTTTAGAGCGCTCAGTATGAGACAAGCCAGTCAGTACGTACATACCGTCTGCCTGCCCAGGAATCGGCCGTTGTGACAAGCCGGTATTTTCATCCCAGTCATAGGCAGGCACATCTTTATTCCACTGGGACTGGTCAACCGGGTCAGAAAACCATTCTTCTTTAATTTCCGGACGTAACCAGGGTTGTACACCGGTGGCCAGATTAGCATCAGTAAGCATTATCACCGGCATTCTGAATTCTTCCGCTAATTTTCGAGCCATAATGACAAACTCAAAGCATTCTGGAATAGTGGCTGCTGCAATAATAATTTTTGGTGCATCACCGGGCTCGCCATAAAGTGCAGCCAGTAAGTCGGATTGTTCGACTTTGGTCGGCAACCCGGTCGAAGGACCACCACGCTGTACATCAACGATCACCAGTGGAATTTCACCCATCACCGCCAGACCAATCATCTCAGTCTTCAATGCCATACCGGGTCCTGAGGTAATGGTACAGGCTGTTTTACCGGCATAAGAGGCTCCAATGGCAAAACCAATGGCGGCAATTTCATCTTCTGCCTGGTGGACAAAGCCACCGACATCATGGAAAACATCCGCCACATAATGGGACGCAGACGTTGCCGGGGTAATAGGATACATAGAGATCATCTCCATACCCGCAGCCATAACACCTAAGCCCAACGCAGTATTACCATTAGTAACAATAATATCTTTTAAAACTTTTTCGGAGCCTTCATAGGGGGGGATATTATAAAAATAGTCCAGATTATCCTTAGCATACTGGTAACCAGCCTTGTATAAGTCCTGATTAGGCTTAACAATTTTATCACCCTTGTGCTTAAAGGTATTATGAATTTCACTCAAACCAAGTTCTGGGATACGATTATAGATACGACAGAGCATACCCAGGACAAACATGTTTTTGCCCTTACGCGCATTATTGACAATTTTCAGGCATTCCTCTTCCATGGGAATTTCATGAACAATTAAACCATTTTTCCGAAACTCTTCAACTGCAGAAGCATATTCTTCACGAATTTTTTCCTGTGGATCAGTGGCCCATTTATTTTCCAGTAATACAATAGTACCGTCTTTATAAGCACCATTAGCAATACGTGCATACAACACCTGTTCATTGAAACCTACTACCAGGTCAGCTTCATTACCCATATTGGTCATGACTTTAGAACCCACGCGAATACGATTACCACTACCGCCTGCAGGAGTACGTGCAGGCGGCTGAATTTCAGCTGGAATAATTTCCACCGTCCAGATACCATTGCCCATTTTACCGCCTATGGTACCAAAGGTCTGACCACATTTTTGTGCTCCCTCACCTGAGTCACTCACAATTTCAACAATATGTTCTTCTATTTGTTGAGGCTTTTTTTCTTGATCATTCATCTTATCAGATTCCTGGTTCATAAATTTCAAATTTTAGTACCCTCTCAATCATCTGAGACGGGTTAATTGAGTCATCTGTGCTGGCAACGACTTATTATTTATTAAGTTTTTAATGAGGTCTTATATTCATCAACAAAGTGCAATAATGAACTATCAACAATTTTGATAGCACCATCGAGTAAGTGACAGCGGCCACTGCCGGGTAAAATATTGCATAGGTTAATCAATGAGTCCAGATCAGCGGTGCAGGCCTGTCCGGTATCAATTTTATTCAGCAGCTGGGAAATGTAAAAGGTGCCCGTTTTACAGGGCGGACATTGACCACAGGAAGAGTGGGCATAAAAATTAACATATTCAGTCACCCGTTTAACAATACCCGTGCCCTCAGAAACAACAATCATAGCCCCGGTGCCTAAACTGGAGCCACGCTCACGCACCGAATCAAAATCCAACGGTACATCCAGATCTGTTGGCGTTAAAATACTGCTTGAAGCACCACCGGTAAATACCGCTTTAATGTTTTTTTCCAGTAGCATACCGCCGCCATAAGTATAGATAAGCTCTGATAAGGGCGTACCCATGGGCAGTTCATAGACTCCGGGGCGCAAGACATCTCCACTAAGACAATACAGCTTGGTACCCGTACAATTATCACGTCCGAGATCCTGATACCATTGTGCACCATTGCGCAAAATATGCGGTACATTGGCCAGTGTTTCAATATTATTGATCAGTGTCGGGCAGCCATGCACACCGGAGATAGCCGGATAGGGCGGTTTGCCCCGGGGAAAAGGGAAATTACCTTCCACTGATTCAATTGCCGCTGTTTCCTCACCACCGATATAATGACCTGAACTGGCCATAATACGAATATTTAATGGCTGACCCAGTGCCGCTTCTAACCTGGCAAAATAGTCACTGCACTGCCACTGTTCAACCGCGTATTGAATATTTTCCAGTGAAGTTTTCTGTTCCGGATTAATATAAAAAACAATCTTGTTAACCTGATTTGCCAGTGCTGCAATCAGAGCACCCTCTACCACCTGATGCGGTGAATGGGTCAATAGATAGGCATCTTTAAAGGTGCCTGGTTCATCTTCATTACCATTACAAATAAGATACTTATCCGGATTGCCCGGCTGTTGTGCAACAAACTGCCATTTTTTATAGGCCGGGAAACCACCACCACCCAGACCACGCAGGCCGGCTTGTTCAATCAAAGGAATAATAGCCTGCGGATCGGCCAGGGCATTTTCCAGACCACTGCCGCCATTGCCATTAAGCCAGCGCCCCAGCTTAGTGCCCTGAGAATCAGCATGCAAAAGAACATTATTCATCAATCACATACTCCGCAATAGGCTGATGGGTCCTGTCTTTTTTTAATATTTTCCGCTGAGTCATATTGCGCATAATCAGGGAAAAGCATGGGTGATTTTTTATTCATAGGCATATTATTTTGCATCAACTCCCGGCGTAAATTACTAATGTGATCGATAGTAATTTGTTTATGGCCACGATTTTTACGATGAGCAACAGCATGTACGCCCGCGCGCCTGCCAAAACTGATAATTTCTAATAGGGCATTACCCATCAAACGATTACGACCATGAATGCCACCACTGACCTCACCTATACAATACAATCCAGCAATTGTAGCGCGACCATTTTCATCGATCTGCACACCACCATTTTGATAGTGTAAGGTTGGGTAAATCAACATGGGTGTCTGAGTGATATCAATATTACTTTTCAAACCCAGTTGCTTTAACTTAGGGAAACGTTGTTTAATAATACCCGGTTTTTTCCGTTCCAGCCCGGGGGTATCCAGCCAGACACCTTGCAGACCATTTTCACCCGTGACACCCCGGCCTTGCTGACATTCTCTGATAATCGCCGCAGCCACAATATCCCGGGGTTTAAGCTCATCAACAAAACGCTCGCCCTGGGCATTGATAATAAATGCTCCGGAAGAGCGTACTCCCTCAGTGATCAGAGTTCCCGACAGATGTTGCGGATAGGCCAGCCCCGTGGGATGGTACTGAAATGAATCCAGATCCCGAAGCTTGGCACCCAGACGATAAGCCAGTACCAGACCATCGCCAGTAGCACCAAAATGATTCGAGGTTGGAAATTGATTCAAATGCATACGACCGACTCCGCCGGTGGCGACAATCACTGTGCTTGCTTTAATCTGCACATAATGACCATCCTGCAATGAAGAAATAATAGCCCCGGCACAATGACCCGATTCATTGCTCAATAATTCCACTGCAGGGCTATAATCCCAGACATCAATATCAGTATTACTAACCGACTCACGCAGTACCCGCATCATTTCCAGACCGGTATAATCACGAAAATAGACCACCCGGCTGGCTGAGGTTCCGCCCGCCTTACGGGTTAATAAGTCACCAAACTCATTAAGATCAAATTGCATGCCCTGCTGAATCAGCCAGCGTATAGTTTCCGGACCATCCATGACCAATTGTTTAATTAATTTTTTCTGACCTTTTTGATGTCCGGCCTTATAGGTATCATTATAGTGCGCCTGAGGGGTATCACCTTTTTCAATGGATGCCTGAATACCACCCTCAGCCATCACTGTATTACTATCACCCAGACGTAATTTCGTCGTTAGAATAACCTTGGCTCCCGCTTCTGCAGCCATTAATGCTGCCGCACAACCAGCACCACCACCGCCAATAACCAGCACATCCGTTTCTTTAATTCGAGCACCAGCCAAATCGGCTGCATCAATACGTGAATCTGCTTGCAGGACATCGGCTATCTGTTGATGGCAGGCATCGCCTCGATTAGCGCCTACCTGCAAGGTGGTAATGGTTTCATGTCGATGATCAGGATGAAATTTTGCCAATAATGAAGGTTCATCTATGGACAAGGCCACTGCCGGAAAATCACTACGGGCCAGGTAATTTTTTAGCGCCTGCTGATAGGAAATGGCGGAACTCATGATGACTCCTCAATATCAACATCTAACTCACCGGTACGAATGGCTTCCAGTTGATTAATAAGGTTCGATGGGCGGGTATGAAAATAGCCGGTCACCCGACGGGCAAATAAGCCGAGATGATTGGGATCGATAAATTCCGGACAGCCGGTCATACATAAATTACACATGACACACTCAACAAAGACTTCTCCCGCCTCACGAAAACGTCCTCTGACCGCCAGATCAACGCCACTTTCCACATCAATTTCCTTAGGGCAGGCCTTATTGCAGCCACCGCAATGACGACATTTTTCGGCTTCAGGAAAGATATTATGAAACTCAGTTTGCACATCCCAGGAAGTATTAATTTCAGCTAATTCATAGCGATGTTGTGAATGGGTATCAAAAACCGAAAAGAACACATCCATGCCCTCTTCTATTAACAACTGACAACCCAGATCCATTTTCAACTCAGTGGAACCACTGCGACGCACCATTACCCGGCAGGAGCCACAGACACCATCAAGACAGCCAACGCCCTTAACCCGGGGATAACCGGCATGCCATAAGGCCTGTATAACCGATAATGAATCAGGTGCATTAATATTATGGCCATTAATAGTTAAGGACACATTATTTTTCACCTGCCCGTCATCGGATCCCGGCCTGGATTGTTTATCGTTACAGTTATCAGTCATTAAAAAAACACAGTAATTAAGAGCAGTATAATATACCTAAAAAATGCCTGAAAGTCATTAAAATTTGCCTGTAAAACACTTTATCAAAGCAAAAAATAGCCTAAACAAAAAACATATCAGATTGATTTTATTAGGATTTACAATATTAGTTGTCGTGAATATCAGACAATTACAGCAGTGCAGGCAAGCGCCTCCTTAGCGATAAATTCTCTATTAGAGAGCTTACCTATTGAGTCACCATTAGCCTGGTACATTACTGAGAAATAAGCTTATTTGAGTTTTAAATCTTCAGTTCTTTGTTTAATATGTGCCGCTGAAATATTAAACGCCTCAGCTTCTTTATCACTCAGCTGAATTTCAATAATGCGTTCAATGCCACGACGTCCAAGTACCACGGGCACCCCAACAAAGATATCATTGACACCATATTCACCATTAAGATAAACCGCACAGGGCAGGGTTTTATGCTCATCACGAATGATCGCCTTGGCCATTTGAATCACTGCCAGCCCCGGAGCAAAATATGCGGAGCCGGTTTTAAGCAGGTTAACAATTTCTGAACCTCCATGCTGGACCTTGTGAACAATTTCGTTAATACGTTGCCGAGGCATCAGATCGGCAATCGGCTGGCCATTGACCTGGCAATGATCCTCCAGAGGCACCATTAATTCACCGTGATCACCCAGCACCATCGTGGTAACTTCACTGGCACCCACATTTAATTCTTTGGCAATATAATACTTAAAACGGCCACCATCGAGGATACCGGCCATACCGATCACCCGCTGTTTACTAAAACCACTGGTTTCATAAGCCAGCTGAACCATCGTATTAATAGGATTAGTCACTACAATCAATATACAATTTGGTGAATATTCAACCACTTGCTTGACAATAGTGGTAACGATATTAGCATTAATTTCCAGTAAATCATCTCGTGACATACCCGGTTTTCGGGATACACCTGCAGTAATAATAACAATATCAGAGTCAGCGGTATCTTCATAATCGCCAGTACCCATAACCATCACATCATTATGGAAAAGTGCCATCGACTGGCTAATATCCAGAGCCTTACCCATCGCTAAATCAGCATTTCTATCCAATAGGATAATATTACCCAATTCCAGTGTAGCCGCAGATACCGCTGCATGAGCACCGACATTACCGGCACCTACTATTGTAATTTTTTTCATTCAATAACCTTGATTTCAGCAGACTGGGGCAGACAATTCGGTGTCAGCCCCAGACATCAATGCCATCCTATGCCTTTGAAACACCCCCTACTCTGGCCTCTTTCAGCAGCTGACTTATCAGCTCCTGTGTATTTGTCAGAGATAAGTGGACGTATAGATAAACAGATATACACGAGCGGATGTCGAACCTCATATCCGAAGAGGCATTATGCACATAAAATGCCTCAGACTCAAACTTGCAATATATTGCAAAAAAATATTGCATTTCAATGATATGGATCATCTATTTATAGAACAATCACAACGGCCCGCTTATTTCAACAAAACACCCAAAGCATTTTCCCCGGCCTAAAGATTATCAATATCCACCTGAGTCAGTTTATCTAATGAGCTCAGACAAGAACCGATAAAGACATCCATAAAATACGCTACCTCAGCGTGCTGTTGATAGACGGCTAATTTTTTTTCCAGATTTTTTTGTACATGGACAAACTCATAATTATGATGTTTGAGTTCATCCAGAGTTTTAATATAAGCACAAATCACATCCGCTGTTTTTACAATGCGTGCATATTCAGGCTCAACCTGCTCGGATATAATCAGCTTTTGAAAATCATCCCTGAATTCCTCAGGCAGACTGGACAGGCAAATACCCTCCGCACTGGCTTCAAGCTTTTTGAACTCATCAGTTAAGGCTTTATTATGATACTTTATCGGTGTCACCGTATCACCGGTATAAATTTCAACCTGATCATGATATAGCGCAATTGTTGCTGAACGTTCCGCCTGTAATAGTGGTTTATGCTCAACCAGAGCCACTTTTTTATTATAAATCAACGTCAACAGATGGGCGACAACAGCAACCTGATGAGAATGTTCGGCAATATTTTCCGGTTTATGACAAAACATCAAAGACCAGCGTCTGATCAATGGCATTCGAAATACCCAGGCTAAAAAAGTACTTTGCATAATAATTAAGTGTTAAGTGTTAAGTGTTAAGTGTTAATTTAAATGGTCA
>Ga0256844_10000580_pt1 | contig 14108 bp, 15 predicted proteins | sample MusselsmetaG_FD_189100 | JGI IMG/M metagenome (GOLD analysis project Ga0256844, IMG submission 189100) | Mussel associated microbial communities from hydrothermal vent at the East Pacific Rise, Pacific Ocean - Mussels | ecosystem: Host-associated > Mollusca > Shell > Unclassified ... | reverse complement strand
TAAACAACATGAGGCCTTTGTGTAAATACAACGATTGGTAAAATGCGATTTTTATTTTAAACCTTGTGAAATTTCTGTATTAGATATGGCTGTCGAACAAAGGACAAATTTTATTAGAATATTATTATCTGTGCTAGTAACAAAAATTTCATCGTTGTGGCTACCTGTAAGTGTATTAGCATTTTTGTCGCCTAAATAGCCAATGTCGTATTTTGAATTGCTACTAAGTTTTGTTAAATGAAGTCCTTGGTGTCGGTTTTTTTTGAAGATAATATAAGATTTAACTGTGCTGAATTTTCCATCTGAGTCAGCCTGATAAGCACCGACAAGCAAACCATCCAAACCATCGCCCTTCAGATCGCTGCACTGAAAACTGAGTAACCACTTTCATCGATTTACTCCTCTCCATTGACAACAAAACCGTTTGTGTTTGTATTGTATGTTGCCCCTTTAACAACAATAACAATTTCTTGGTTAAGTTGCTCGATGGCTTTTTGTACTTTGCCTTATTAGAACTCTGATTTTTTTGTGACAATCATCCACCCAATTGCTAAAAACAAATTTATTACATCAAATAAAGACTTTTATAATAAATATAGATAATTAACAAAACTCAATAAGATCAACAGCATTTACTAATGACAGGCGACTCTATTTTTGAATTCAGGTAGAAGGTATAAACACCATTTGCCTATCATCTAAATTAACAGAAGCCACTTGAACCTTTATAGTGTCGCCAAGTTGAAAAGTTTTACCTGTGCGCTCACCTTTAAGTTTGTGGTGAATATCATCAAAAGCATAGTAATCATCTTTCATATCACGAATAGAAATCATGCCTTCGGTATAAACATCGGTAAGTTCAATAAAGATACCAAAACCCATTACACCAGAAATAATGCCATTGAAAGTTTCACCAACTTTATCACGCATATATTCGCATTTCAGCCATTTTTCCACATCACGAGTGGCTTCGTCTGCTCTGCGCTCTGTTACGGACAATTCGGCACCGAGCTCAACCATTCTCTTGCTTGGTTTTCTGGTTTTTTTAGCCAAAACACGCTTAATGGCACGATGCACCAATAAGTCGGGATAGCGTCTGATTGGGGATGTGAAATGCGTGTAATCTTCAAAAGCTAAACCAAAGTGCCCTTCATTAGCAGGCGTATAAACTGCTTGCTTCATTGTGCGTAACACAACAGTTTTAATGATATTTTCATCGTCTCGCCCTTTGGCATTTTCTAATACTTTGGCAAAGTGCTTGGTTTCTGGTTGTTCGCCACCTTCTAAAGTTAAGCCGACAGCAGTCAAAAATTGACGAGTAACCTCGACCTTTTCTGCGGTTGGCTTAGGGTGAATACGATACAAGAAATCTTCATCATTTTTAGCCAAATACTTTGCTGTGGCTTGGTTTGCCATAAGCATACATTCTTCAATAAGTTTGTGTGCATCGTTACGAGAAGTGGCAACGATGTTGCTAATTTTGCCTTTATCATCAAACAGAATTTGTGTTTCAATGCGGTCAAAATCCATGACGCCTCGTCGAGTTCTGGCATCTTTTAAGGCTTTATATAAATCATACAAGGCATTTAAATTGCCCATAACACTCGCATACTCTTGTGTTAATACTGGGTCGTGGTCTTCTAAAATCTTACCCACTTTGGTGTAAGTTAGGCGTGCGTGTGAGAACATCACTGCTGAATAAAATTTATAATCAATCAAATTACCTTCTGAATCAATGTTCATTTCGCAAGTCATACACAAGCGCTCTACATCAGGATTAATTGAACACAGCCCATTGGAAATCGCCTCAGGAAGCATCGGCACTACGCGTCTTGGAAAATAAACCGAATTTCCACGCTCAATTGCATCCATATCAAGCGCCGTTCCTTCTTCAACATAATGAGAAACATCAGCAATAGCAACCACTAATTTCCAACCATTAGAGGTAGGTTCGGCATAAACAGCATCATCAAAATCACGAGAATCTTCGCCATCAATGGTAACCAGTTTCATATCAGTAATATCAACACGGTCTTGCTTATCTTGTGCGGTTACTTCGGTTGGTAAGTGTTCGGTTTGTGCTAAGGCTTCTTCTGAAAAATCCACAGGAATGCCATTACGATAAAGCGCAGCTTCGGTTTCAACACCTTCATCCATATAATCGCCAAGAATTTGAATAATTTTACCCTTGGCAAGTTCTTTAAGTGTTGGCGCTTCAACGATTTCAACAATAACAATTTGTTCATTTTTATTGTCATCACTAATTTCAGAAATAATAATATTGTTGCAAATGCGTCTATCGTCAACCACTATCCAAGATTTTTCAGAATTAATATGTAAGCGCCCTACTACAGTTTTAAGGCTTTTAAGCACTTCAATAATTTCAGAATCACCACGCTGATCAAGCATTCTTACCTTCACTCTATCGCCATGGAAAACTTGCTTCATTTGATAGGCAGAAAGGCGTAAATCTTTCCCGCCTTCATCCAACACTACAAAACCAAAGCCTTTGGGGTTGGCATTAATAGTGCCAACAACAATGTCTCTTTCCGTATCAAAAATATCATACATACCTTCACGGTTCATGTTTAATTGTCGATCACGAACCATTGCTTTAAGGCGATGTGTTAAAGGTTTTTTTTGCTTACCCGTTACTTCAAGTGCATCGCACAAATCGTAAAATGAATGGGGCTGTTTGGCAATATATTCAAGAATATATTCTCTTGAAGGAATTGGGTTGTCGTACTTGTCTGATTCTCTTTTTTGGTGCGGGTCATTCATAATTTATTTACTCGTCAAATGGATGGTTCAAAATCAGCGTTTCATCTCGATCTGGACCGGTGGATAAAATATCTACAGGCAAATTTGAAAGTTCTTCAATTTTACGAATGTAGTCTTGTGCCTGTTGCGGCAAACCGTCAAATGAATCACTACCAATAGTAGAAGTGTTCCAACCCGGCATTTCAATATAAACAGGTTTAGCGTCAGCGTAACCTTGTGCGTCATACGGTGGTGTGGTAATTTGTTTGCCATTCAACTCATAGGCAATACAAATTTTAATACTGTCTAAAGAATCTAAAACATCTAATTTAGTTAGGCAAATACCCGTAACAGCGTTTAAATTAAATGAGCGATTAAGTGTTACCATATCCAGCCAACCACAACGACGCTGACGCCCCGTAGTTGCACCAAATTCATGACCCACCGTGCCCAACACTTTGCCAATCTCATCACCTTCATCGGTAGCAACATCGTAAATCAATTCTGTTGGAAACGGCCCGCCACCAACACGGGTGGTATAAGCCTTAACAATACCAACAACATAATCAATATCCGTCACACCAACACCTGAACCTGTGACAGCACCACCTGATGTGGTATTTGATGAAGTTACAAAAGGATAAGTGCCTTGATCAATATCAAGCAATGCACCCTGTGCGCCTTCAAATAAGATATTTTCATGGTTGGCAATATGTTGATGAATTTGTTCTGTTACATCTGTAATCATTGGAATTACCGTTTTAGCTTGCGCCAAAGCTTCCACCAAAACAGTGTCGTAATCCAAGGCATCAGCACCATAATAATTACTCAATGCAAAATTATGATACTCCATAACTTCTTGAAGTTTCTCAGCAAACGATTTTAAATCCAATAAATCACCAACACGCAATCCACGACGAGCTACTTTGTCTTCGTACGCAGGGCCAATACCGTTACCTGTCGTGCCAATTGCAGATTTACCACGCTTAATTTCACGCGCATTATCAAGTGCAACATGATAAGGCATAATCAAAGGACAACCCGGTGAGATTTTGAGGCGCGATTTTGCATCAACGCCAGCCGCATCTAACTCACCCAACTCTTTAATTAGTGCCGACATAGAAAGAACCACGCCGTGGCCGATTAAACACTCAACACTATCACGCAAAATGCCAGAAGGGATAAGGTGCAATACGGTTTTTTGGCCATCGATAACCAAAGTATGCCCTGCATTGTGTCCGCCTTGAAAGCGCACAACGCTGGCCACTTTGTCCGTGATTAAATCCACTATTTTGCCTTTTCCCTCATCACCCCATTGCGTGCCAATGATGACTACATTTTTTGACATATTAAATTCCTAATTATTTTGTTTTTTTTGATAAAAACTTCAAATCAAATGAAAATCCTGTTGCTGCCCTTGATTGCCCAAACGACGCACTCAGTCCATTGTAACGACCCCCTTGTGCCAATGCCTTTGAATAATGCTCGTTATAAGCAGAAAATATAACACCTGTATGATACTCATAAGTTTTAAGTTCGCCAAGATCGAGCACCACTTGAACATTTGCATTACTTAGTTGAGCATTAATGCGAACCAAATCTTCAATCGCTGTCTTCGCTTGCGGAAAATCTTCAAATAAAATCAACGCTTCCTCCAGCACACTCGCATCACCCTCTAAAGTAATCAATGCGCTAAATTTTTCAGGATTTTTTAAAGCATTGTCACTTAAAAATACCGACAAATCTGGCACAGAGCGCTTAACAAAGATTTGCCGAAGTGTCATCGCTTGCTCATCGTCCAACGATTCACTTTCAATTAAAGCGTCAAAAATAGCAACATTCCCTAGACTTAAGGCAATTGGACTGATGGTAAGCAACTTTAAACTCTCAAGCATCAGTTCAATCACTTCAACATCTGCGTCAATGTCATCAGATCCATATAATTCCGCACCTGCTTGAATTGGCGAGCGTGACGCATAAAAATCATCAGCTTTGGTTTGTAAAATAGCATTAATATAACAATACTTTTCTACTTTTCCACTGTCTTTTTTAGCGTCAATGCGTGCAATTTGTGGGGTAATATCAGCGTGTACACCCAGCATTTTACCACTAACAGGATCTAGAAACTTAAAGGTTTTTTCATTCACTGAATCGCTAGTAAGTAACAACGACTCAACATTTTCCACCATTGGTGGAATAACCAGATTAAAACCTTTTTCAACATACAAATCAATTAACTGCCTGCGTATAGATTCAAACACCAGTGCTTTATCGCCGGTCAACTCATCAATGCCTTCAGGTAATTGCCAAGTGCTCACAATGATTATTTAAAGTAACGAAAGAATTCTGTGTTTGGATTTAACACCATAATGTCGTTTCGCCCAGTAAATGATTTTTTGTAAGATTCTAATGCCCGATAGAACGAATAAAACTCTGCATCCTTATTGTAAGCTTCAGCATAGTTACTGGCAGAAGCTGCATCTCCTTCACCTCGAATCTTTTCAGAATCACGATAAGCATTTGCCAAGATAATGGTGCGCTCTTTATCAGCTGCCGCACGAATAATTTCCGCTTCCTCTGCACCTTTTGATCTAAACTCTTTAGCAACACGATGACGCTCTGCTTGCATACGACGATACACCGAATTTAGCACTTCTTGAGACAAGTCAATACGCTTGATACGCACATCAATAATTTCGATACCGAACTTACTAATGTCTTTTTTTGCTAACTGCTTGATGTTTACCATAATTTCACTACGCTCACCAAAAACCACATCGGCAATGGTACGCTTAGAAAATTCACTCTTAAGTCCGGTTTTGATGATTTGCGCTAAACGATTATTGGTTCTCACCATATTGCCACCCGTTGACTTGTAAAACTGTTCAGCATCAATAATGCGCCACTTTACATAATAATCAACATTAACATTCTTCTTTTCACCGGTTAAAAAACGCTCTGCAGGGGCGTCTAATGTCTGAATGCGATTGTCAAACTTTACCACATTATTAACAAAAGGAGTTTTGAATTTAAGCCCCGGCTTTTGATCAACGGTAATAATTTCACCTAAACGCAACTTAACTGCTATTTGTGTTTCACTCACTGTATATAACGCCGAACTAACAACGAACAGTAAAATCACCGAAATAATTAATATCATTTTTTTCATTATCTAACCTCTCTATTGCGGAAAACATTTCTAATGCTGTTACCCTGTCTAACTTGATCTGACTGTGAATCTTGAACAACAATCTTGTTAGGTTGTGCATTATTATTCAACAACTTATCAATCGGCAAATACATCATGCTATTTGCCTTTGAATCAACCAGCACCTTACTGGTATTCGCCAACACATTTTCCATGGTTTCACGATACAAACGCTCTTTAGTCACCTTGGGCGCCTTTGTGTATTCCGCTAAAATCTGTTTAAAGCGTGATGCCTCACCTTCAGACTTGGAGACTACCTTTGACTTATAGGCTTTGGATTCTTCTAATATGCGTGCTGCTTTACCACGAGATTTTGGCAAAATATCGTTTGCATAAGTTTGTGCTTCATTAATCAAGCGTTGTTTGTCTTCACGCGCTTTTACCGCATCAGAAAACGCCGCTTGCACTGGCTCTGGCGGTTGTGCATCTTGCATATTAACGGTTGTGATCCTTAAACCTACCTGATAAACATCAAGCAATTCTTGTGATTTTTCCTTAATACTGTCTGCAATTGCCACACGACCTTCGGTTAAGACATAGTCCATAGAATTTTTACCAACCACTTGACGGATAGCGCTTTCAACCACTTGGCGCAAAGTCATCTTAGGATTAGCAACATTAAATAAATACGCTTGAGCATCATTAATTCTATATTGTACGGCAAACTTAGCGTTAATCATATTTTCACCTTTGGTTAACATTAGTGATTCAGACGACACATTGCCACCACGACGATTTCTAACAGCATCTCTATAGCCAATTTGCATGTCTTGAATTTCTTCAACATTAACACGACTTAAGCTCTCAATTGGATACGGAAAATGCCAATGTGGACCTTGTCCAGTTTCCTCTTGAAACGCACCAAAACGCAATACCACACCTTTTTCAGCAGGGTCAATAATATAAACACCAGACGCAAGCCATAACAACAAGCCAATAATAAAGATATATTTGGCGCCTCCTGCTGATGGTGTGATAGATTTTTCAGAATTTGAATTTGAGCGTGGTTTGCCACCAAAAATACCACTAAATTTATCTTTAAAATCTCTAATTACTTCATCTAACTCAGGTGGCGTCTGACCATTGCCGCCCCAAGGATTCTTTTTATCATCATTCCAAGCCATATGCTTTATCCATTTATTAAATTACAAAATTCCCAACCATTTTACCCAAAGCATTTTCACTAATGACCCTTTTATTTATTATATTTTTTAGAAAAATTTGCATAATTAATGGATGATTAGAAAAATTCAATTTTTGCCAAATTGATGATTTTCTTAAACATTGAATAATAAAAAGCCCCAAATTAATGGGGCCATTATTATTTAGAGACCTTTGCATAAACATGGATGATTAACAAAATTCAATTTTTGCCCACTTGGTAATTTTCTTAAATATTGTCCTAGCAGGGCTAAGGCTGGGTTTAAAAAATTACCAAGTGGGTGAAACGAGGATTCTTGATGATTATTCATATTTATGCAAAGGTCTCACTTATGGTGCTTATTGCGTATTTGTTTCTGGCGGGGCTATGCTTCTTATATTCTGTTTAGCGTTATCTATTATTGCATTAAGATCGTCAACACTCCACACAGGTCTTCTACTACCAACCTTAAACTGATTATGCCATTCTTTACCATAACCAACACTTATTAATAAATCACGCAAACTATAGCCTGTTTTGTAACTTTGTACTTCTAAATCAACAATGAATCTACCCCACCTATCTTTAACAACAGGGTCTGACATATACACCATTCTATTTAATAGAATATATTCTACATACTCCTTAACAACAGCGCCTGCTTTAACATGTAGATCTTTATACGCCTCTGTCATATTTTCATAATCAGCATCAAACCTACAGCAAATGTGTCTTTTAACGACTTCTGGCGTGTCTATACCTTTAAGCATAACTTTAATTTCAGCCCCGTCATACTCAACTAAGAAATAGCCATCGCCGCTCTGTACTTTTTTTACCAAGGTATTTACTTTTTTTACTGCAGCCTCATCATGAGGTTCTTCTCTTTGCTCACTTGCTATATATGCAGCGCTTCCTTCATCTACCCAATCCAAAAAAACATCTCTGTCTTCAACATCCTTAGCCTTGTCATAAACAGGAGTCCAACGAGCAGATTTCTTTGACTCAGTATAGGTAGTCCATTCTGCCTGAACAGATAACCCAAATACCATAAATAACAACCCAGCGAGAATTAAAACGCTACTATAACTTTTTTTCATCTTTTATCCTTAATTTTTAAGCATTATTGCACCGAAAACCCCCAATTAAGGGGGTTAAATATATTATATAGATACTATGCACTTGGTGCTACTGTATCAGCAGTTTTTTCTACTACTTCATCGTTTTCAACATCTTGAATTACTTGCTTATCTAACAGTTCATCCTTGACTTCTAACCACTCAATTTTAACCATAATAACAGATTTTTTCAGCAGCATTCCACTTCTTTAGTTTTAGCAACAATCTCAGCCTCTTCAAGTCTTGCCCCAGTAGGACTAAGACTGGGTTTGAAAAATGACTAAGTGGGTAAAAAGTGGCTTCTTGATAATTACTCATATTTATGCAAAGGTTTCTAATAGTTAAAAAATAAACGCAGATAATGTTAAAATTTGCAATTATTTTATTACACTAATTTGGGGTTATTTAATGAGAAGGCAACTTGCTCTTTTTATATTTGTTTGGTTGCCGAGCGTGGTCAGCGCACAAGAAATAGAGCATGCTATTAGTTGCAACAACACGCCATTGCTTTTCCCCAAACAAGTTCTTACCACAGACGCTAAAAATATTAAGGTAGTTGCAGATTACAGTGAGGGCAACAAGGGTAACTATTTGCTAACTGGCAACGCCTCTTTAAATTCAGCCGAATTTTATCTATCAGCAGATAAAATCATGGTAGAAAAAACCACCGAAGCTTCAAGCGCCAGTGGCAATGTTAAATTCCAAGGCAAGCAAATTATGCTTACTGCTGACAACATTCTTATTAAAAAGCAAGGTGCGGTAACGCAGTCTATTTTTGAGCAAGCTCAATACCATTATATAGGTACTAAAATTAATGGACAAGCAAAAAAAATTACCAACGATGGTAGTAAGCAAACCTTTGATTCAATGACTTATAGTTTATGTCCAATAGGCAACACAGACTGGCAAGTAAAAGCAAATAAAGTTACAATCAACCCAAAAACTAACCGTGGCATTGCTGAAAATGTGACCATTGAATTTATGGGTGTGCCAATCTTTTATACGCCACATCATGAATGGATACTAAAAGGCAGAGATTCTGGTTTTTTAATACCAAGCATCAGCCGTTATACCGAATCAGATTCTAGTGAAAATAAAGGTTATCAGTTTCGTATTCCTTACTATTTTAATCTTGCCCCTGAGCGAGATTTTTTATTAACACTTAATCAACTCACTACCCGAGGTAGTGTCATCGAAGGCACATACCGTCAATTATTAAACAAAGGTCGTGTTGAAATTCAAGGCCATTATCTCAATCAAGACAAAATAAAAAAGAGCAACCGATGGTTACTCAATACACAATTAGATCTTTCTTTAAACGATAAAACTGAATTAACCCTTATCACTAATCGCGTGTCTGACCGTGAATACTTTAAAGAAATTACCCATGAAAATACAGATAAAACCACACTAATGTCCTCCGTCAATGTGACTTATGAAAACAAAAAAAACAATCTGAGCGCATCAATATTTGCTGAGAACGAACAATTACTCTCTGGCAATGCAGAATACACCCGTATGCCCGAAATTTCCCTTAGTAAAAAAATCACAAATCCAGACAATAGGGAAATTAATCTTTCGATAATAGGCACCAAGTTTAAACATACAGATGTCACCAAAGAAACAGGTGCTCGTATTCATACGCAAGCAGTTTTTGCCCGTAACATTAAAACTGGCACTTATTCAATGCGACCTAAATTTGTTGCCTCTAAAACCAAATATTTAATGGATAACAGAGCAAACGAAGGTCGCTCCATATACAGCCTTAACATTGACTCTACATTATTCCTTGAAAGAGACACTCATTTATTTGCTAAAAACTTAACACAAACACTAAACCCAAGATTGGCTTACAATTACACACCAGAAAGAGACCAAAGTGCCTTGGCTAATTTCGATTCTGAAAAAATAAATGCGTCGTATGAAAATCTCTTTTCAGGTAAAAAGTTTACCGGTCTTGACAGAATTAGCAAAACCAACGATATTGTTATTGGTCTAGAATCTGATCTCATTAATAAAAAAACAGGAGCAACCTATTTGGCACTAAAAATTGCACAAGCACGCCATTTAGATGACACAACTTTGGACACAAATGGCAATTTAGTCCCTCAAGACAAATACTCAAATATTGCCACCGATATTGCACTAACTTTAAATAAATTTACATTGGGCAATGCCTTGCAATACGATCCAGATACCAGTAAAATAGCCAAAAGTAGTAGCACGCTTGGCTATGTTGTAAACCCTAAAAAATTCATTAATTTTACACATGAAGATGATGGCGAACAAAGGTCAGCAGGTATATATGGCGCTTACCCAATTACCCAAAAAGTCCATTTATTTGCAGGTATTAACCGCTCGCTAGCGGATTCAATTAACAACAAAAAGACCTTTGGTATTGCCTATGAATCTTGTTGTTGGGCAGTGCGTATTGCACATTTTAACGAATACACAAGTACTGGGATTTATGACGAAATAACCAAATTTGAATTAATACTTAAAGGTCTTGCCTCAAGTGACTCTACTTTAGTTGAGCGCCTAAGAAAAGAAATACCAAATTATTTAACCGATTAAACAACTAAAATATGGGGCTCCATTGAAAAATCTATTGACACTTTTACTAACATTTTCGTTGACCACATTCGCTGTGCCAAACAGTATTGTTGCAGTTATCAATGACACCATTATCACCATGGATAATATCAATGATTTAATCGATAAAGACGCCACAACAGAGCAAAAAATAGCGCTAATTGAGCAAAAAATTGACATTGAACTACAACAAGAAAAGATACAAACGCTGGGCATCAAACCCAAACTAGAAATTATTAATGCCGCCCTAGAAAATATTGCCACACGAAACGGCTTAACTTTAGCGCAACTGCGTGCCAACAATCAATTTGCTCAAATTGTTGAAACCGTCACTCAAGACCTTGCGCTTAAGGGGCTGAAACAAATTGTGTTACAACAAAACAACATCACCATAACGCCAGAAGAAATTGACGATGAAATACTCAACAATCCCAAGAAAGACAATATAACAACAGAAGAGCACTGGAATAACATTAAAGCTCAACTTATTTACAACAAGCAAAATGCTTTTTTTCAAAGTTGGGTGAAAAACTTACGCAAAAATGCTTATATAGAAATTTTTAAACACAAACTATAACCCCTCTTATTTATGTCTAAATCTATCATCATTTTTGGGTTCCACTCAATCCAAGCACAATTAGAAAGCAATCCAGAGTGCTTACTCAAAATCTACACACTGGACAATCGTCACGACAAACGCTTAAATATAATAACCACACAGCTTAATCAGCTCGGCTTTAACACCTTCCCGACCAGTAAACAACAACTGAATAAACTCACCAAGAATCAAGTACACCAAGGTATTGCTGCAGAAATATTGCTACCCACTTTACCCAATCAAGATGGATTGATGAGCCACATTAGCAAACTGGAAAAAACCGCTTTAATACTAATTTTAGACTCCATTCAAGACCCAAGAAATTTAGGTGCTTGCTTGCGTAGTGCCAATGCTGCTGGTGTGGACTGTGTCATAATTAACAAGGATGGGTCAGCACCCATTAGTGCACTTGTGCATAAAACTTCAGCCGGCGCACTCAATCAACTCAAAATATTCTCAGTAACAAATCTTGCACGCACAATTAAAGCGCTGAAAGAAAACAATATCTGGGTAATTGGCTTAGATGGTTCAACAGAAACCTCACTCTATCAAGTAGATTTAACCACACCCAGTGCCATTATTATGGGATCTGAAGGCTCAGGGTTGCGCTCATTGACTAAGAAATCTTGCGATCAACTGGCTATGATCCCAATGCAAGGTAACATAGAAAGCCTCAATGTTTCAGTGGCAACGGGGATCGCTCTATTTGAAGCCAGCAGACAGCGATTAAATTAAATGCATAACACTCTTTATTTTTGGTAAAATTATCAGGTTTTTATGATGAAGCAAGGAATACCGGAACAAATTAAACTTTTTAAGTTCGCCACCAAGGCGTTAATCTTCTCACAAGTCTATCAAGTGAGAGATTTCCCTAGGATTAGCGCACTTGCTAGCAATCAAGATGCAGCGGTTAATGTTGCTCTTAATTTTAGCCTTGAAGAAGGTAGGATTCCTTGTATTAAAGGTGAAATAAAGTTAGATTTGGCACTTACCTGTCAACGGTGCTTAGATGAAGTCAGTGTTCATTTAGAACCTAAGTTTCAGCTTGCTTTCTTAAAAAACGAACAACAAGGGGAGGCGTTAAGTGCAAACTTTGAGACAATTCTGAATACTGACGAGGAATTTTCGACAATAGAATTTATAACGGATGAGGTGTTAATATCTGTGCCGATGACACCTATGCATAAGCATGAGTGCGCATCGTATCAAGACACACAACCAATAAATAAGCAAAAGCGTGAAAATCCTTTTGCAATATTACAACAGTTAAAAAATAAGGAGTAAGAAATGGCCGTACAAAAAAGTAGAAAAACCCCTTCAAAGAGAGGCATGCGTCGCTCACACAATGCATTAAAAAATCCAGCTTTATCTGAAGATCAAGAAACAGGTGAAACACACTTGCGTCACCACATTACCGCTGACGGCTATTACCGTGGCAAACAAGTAATCAACAAAGCAGACGAAATTCCAGAAGTAGAAGTCTAAACACCAAAATGTCAATCAAGGTATCGATTGATGCCTCAGGGGGTGATTACGGTATACCTACTACTATTGTAGCGGGTATTAAGGCCTTGGGCGCATTTTTAGACTTACATTTGGTTTTTGTAGGTGATCAGTCTAGTATTCAAGCAGAACTTGATAAGCATCCTCACGCCAAAAAATACGCCAAGCGCTTTAGCGTTACACATGCCAGCGAAACGATTGCTATGCATGAATCGCCCTCAATAGCATTGCGAAAAAAGAAAGATTCCTCCATGCGTGTTGCCATTAATTTAGTCAAAGATGGGACGACTGATGCCTGCGTCAGTGCGGGCAATACTGGTGCTTTAATGGCAATTTCCCGCTTTGTTCTTAAAACCATTAAAGGTATTGATCGTCCTGCGATTATGGGGCGTATGCCAACCATGGGCGGACATATACATATGCTGGATTTAGGGGCAAATGTTGATTCTAAGCCCGAGGCACTGCTTGAGTTTGCAATCATGGGGGCTATTGCAGTAAAATATACTGAAAATATCACCTCCCCTACTGTTGGATTGCTTAACATTGGCGAAGAAGAAATGAAAGGTAACGATAAGATTAAAAAAACTTCAGAGTTGCTAAAGGCATCAAACCTAAATTATGTCGGCTTCATTGAAGGCAATGATATCTACAAAGGCACAGTTGATTTGGTGGTTTGCGATGGCTTTGAGGGTAATATTGCACTCAAAGCCAGCGAAGGCGTGGCATCAATGATGGGGCATTATCTCAAACGAGCTTTTACCAAAAATATCTTTACCAAGTTAATCGCCCTGATTGCCACGCCAGTTTTAAAAGACTTTAAATCCAGTCTTGATCCTGGAAAGTATAATGGCGCTAGTTTGTTGGGATTACGAGGTATTGTGGTTAAAAGCCATGGTAGCGCTAATGCCGATTCATTTTTTCAAGCAATTAAGGAAGCGTATCTTGAAGTGCAAGTTAAAATTACCGAAAAAATAGCCACGCAAGTTTCACTAGAATTAAAACAAAACCATGAATAAATTTGCAAGAATTATTGGCACAGGTTCTTATTTACCACCAATGGTTGTCACCAACGATGACCTGTCTAAAACTATTGACACATCAGATGAATGGATTACCAGTAGAACAGGTATTAAAGAAAGGCGCAGAGTAACCGATGAAAGCACTTGCGACTTGGCGGTAATTGCTGCCAAT
>Ga0256844_10000579_pt1 | contig 14116 bp, 11 predicted proteins | sample MusselsmetaG_FD_189100 | JGI IMG/M metagenome (GOLD analysis project Ga0256844, IMG submission 189100) | Mussel associated microbial communities from hydrothermal vent at the East Pacific Rise, Pacific Ocean - Mussels | ecosystem: Host-associated > Mollusca > Shell > Unclassified ... | reverse complement strand
CTTGCACAAATCCTGGATCATATTTTAGTAACTATCGGACAGGATTCCACAGCCATCTCCGACATTGAAGCAATGAACGCATACCATTCAACAACAGTTTCAGGTGAAATTGTCGTGGATAAAAAGCATAAAATCGTAACCACTCCCTGTTACATGCTGGATTCAAGGGTGAATCAGATACAAGAGGGAATAGATCGCTTAATCAAAGAAGTATTGCTTCTCATACAGAACTAAGTACCAAGGAATTCCCCCCTCCCTCTGTACCAACTACTCATTTCACACTTGCTTTTACAAAAAGCCGGACTAAACTATCTACCACTATTGATTGAAGACTTTACATTTATTCAGTCAATTTACAGGTAAAATAAACATTCATCTACAATTGTAAAAAGGAGCACAATCATGGTACGAAAAATATCTCTGAGTATTGCAATGGTACTCATACTCTGTATTTCTTACGGATGCAGCAGCGATGAGGCAAAACAAGAGGCCAGTGACACAAAGACAAGCATTACTGACAAGCTCACAGAGACAGCTGAAGCCGCCAAGGAAAAAGCAGGGGACATGGTCTCTGCTGCCAAAGAAAAGGCTGACGCAGCAATGGACTCAGCTGAGAAAAAGATTGATGGCGCAATAACAGCGGTTACTGAAAAAACCGAACATGTGCCTGAGGCCATAAGCGAAAAATCTTCAGAATTAGTCGATTCCGCTAAAATCAAGGCAAATGAGACCGCGACAGTAGTTAAAAATAAAACTACTGAATTAGTTGATACTGCTAAAAACAAAGCTGGCGAAGTGAGCGATGCAGCAAATACCAAGGCTGCTGAAGTAGTAGAAGACCTCAAAGTTAAAGCCAGCGATGCAGTCGACACTACAAAAGCCAAGATAGAGGGTTGCTAGTAAATACTCTAGCCGTCCTTTTACCTGGTGTTCTTTTAAATAATTTCAATTAAAAAGAACACCAGGTTAGTTTCTTCAGCAGAATCACATTCCTTGATCACTCTGTAGTATTCTGGAGTTGCAGTTGCTGCACAACTCACTTACCAAGGCAAAATTGTTCAAATATCACATCTAAGACATCTTCTGCCGTAGTGATTCCCACAATTGCATCCAACTCTTCCAAACAATCCTGAAGATCAATCGCAAGGAGATCACTTGTATTTTTCAATTCTAACCCCTGTCTTAGTCTGATTGCAGCCTCCCTTGCCCGGCGTAAAGATACTTTATGTCTTAGGTTTGGTGCACAACCCTCTTCCTGCCATTGATTATTCTCTCCGACAACAGTTCTAAAAATGGCACTTTTTAATGTTTCAATACCTTGCTGATGTTTCGCAGAAATATGCAAACATGGGATTATGGCATCTTTTAATCCAAGCTTATTAATATCAATATTTCCGGAAACCAAATCACTTTTATTAGAAAGAAGAAGTAAAGGCTTATGATTTACTGTTTCAAATAATTGCTTATCCTCTTGTTGAATACCTCTGTGAGAATCAAGCATAAAAAGAACAAGATCTGCCTGATCAATCTGTTTTCTGGCACGCTCAATCCCCATTCTTTCGACTTCGTCGGCATCCTGCCTGATACCTGCAGTATCAACAATACGCACAGGAACACCCTGGATATCAAGATACTCTTCGATGGTATCACGAGTAGTGCCAGGGATTGCAGTTACCAAAGCACGTTCTTCCTGGAGCAAAGTATTCAGGAGACTGGATTTCCCAACATTAGGGAGCCCCACAATAACTACGGATATACCATCACGAAAGATTTTCCCCTCTTCCGCCTGACGAAGCAACCGGTTAAGAGGACTCAAAATATCTTTTTGGATCTGCTGAATAAGAGATGAATAATTGATAATTTCAATATCTTCATCGGGGAAATCAATAGCAACCTCAACTACTGCACGCATGTGAACAAGAGAAGAGCGAATGACATCAACCTGCTTATACAAACTACCACCAAGTTGATCCAGTGCCATTTCCATACCCTTACGGGTTCTGGCTGAAAGTATATCTATTACAGCTTCTGCACGTGTGAGGTCGATTCTGCCGTTTAAATACGCTAGTTTTGTGAATTCGCCAGGATCAGCAAGACGAATGCCTAAAGAAAGAAGCAATTCCAAAATGGACTGAAGTACAAGAATATTCCCGTGACAATGAATTTCGACCACGTCTTCACGGGTATAGGTCTTGGGAGCTGCCATAAACACGGCCAATACTTCATCGAGGGCTGTATTAGTACCAGGGTGAACCACGCGCCCATAATAGAGACGGTGGCTTTCAAAGGAGCAATTTTTAACCTGGGGCTGAAAAATTATCTTGAGAAGTGCAAGGGATTGCGCACCACTCATTCGAATAATGCCTATACCACCAGATCCTGGTGGCGTTGAAATAGCAGCAATGGTATCACTAGTTTCTATGATTTCCATAAAGATAGAGCAACAGAGTTTATGACTCAGTTTTCTCCTGAGGCTTCTTTGCAGATTTTCCTCGCCGCCCACGACCACCACGTTTATTGGTTCCCGTCCTTTTTCCCTTCCCAGGCTTATAGATAAGTATTTTTTTGAACAACCCATCCCCAACACTACGGGAACGAATGTCTTTATCGTCCTGCAAAGCAACGTGAACAACTCGTCTTTCTGAAGGATTTAGAGGAGGGATGGCTTGTGTTTTTCCATCTGCTTTTACAAGTTCAGCAAGATCTTTAGCACGTGCAATCAATTCAACTTTTCGTTTTTCACGAAACTGGCCAATATCAATGGAGAGTCGAATTTTTTCTTCAACTTTTCTTGCCACAAGTTTTCTTAAGATGTACTGAAGAGAATCAATTATCTTTCCCTCCTGTCCGGTAAGTGCTTCCTCATGTTCTTCACCAACCTTACATCGAATCGTGCCCCCATCCAATTCAGCTGTCACAGTAGAAGGAAAGCCCATGTGTTTAAGGAGTTCTTCCAATTGCTGTCGCACAGCCTCCACACTCTCGGGCTTAATTTCAACAGGTTCTCTTTTTGGTGGGCGATGTTTTTCTTTTACTTTCTCTTTTTTAAGTTCAGTCTTTTCTACCACCTCATCGGCAGGAGCCTTCAATTCTTCTTTAGACTCTTCTACTTCAGGAGCTTTCGGCTTAGCAACTGCTTTTTTCTTTTTGGGCTTTGGCTTTTCGGTAGGATCAGCCATATTAAGATCTTTCACACATGCTTTGATATGTGCTTTTTTACGAATAAGACCAAAAATACCCATGCTGCCGGTATCAACAACCTCTATTGCCAAATCTTCCTGGGCCACCTGAAAAGTATCACAGGCCTTTTTAATGGCATCAATTACTTCCTTAGCGTAGAAATCCGTTTTTGCTGAAGACATTTTTTATTATTCCATCCTTGCGGAGATCGTCAAATATTGAAAACCTGCAAGCACTTGGCTTAAAGGTTTCTTCTCTGACTTTAATTGGGTTAGGCCTTCTTTTGGCGATTAATCATCTGCTGCTGAAAGATTGCGAGCAGGTTGTTAACAAACCAGTAAAGAACCAGACCGGATGCAAAATTTATAAACATAAAGGTAAAAAGTACGGGCAGAAACATCATAATCTTGGCTTGAGTTGGATCTGCAGTAGTTGGGGTCATTTTCTGCTGCAGCCACATGGATCCACCCATCAGAAGAGTCAATACCGGAATACCTCCAACATAGGGGATATCAAAGCCAATAAATAAACGATCTGGTGCAGAAAGATCTGTTATCCAAAGCATAAAGGGCGCATGACGCAACTCAATACACATGAGCAAAACCTTATAAAGAGCAAAGAAAACAGGAATCTGCAATACCATAGGAAGACAACCACCCAGAGGATTCACCTTATATGTTTTATACAGGTTCATAACTTCCTGGTTCATCTTGGCGGGGTCATCCTTATACTTTGCTTTGAGTTTTACCATTTTCGGCTGCAGTTTCTGCATGTTTTTCATAGACTTCAAACCCTTTTGGGTAATCGGCCAGAAAATCGCCTTAAAGAGGATGGTCACCAAAATAATAGCAATACCATAATTCTTAAAAATTCCGGAAAAGAAATTGAGCAGAAAGAGGGTGGGCTGTGCAATCACATCAAACCATCCAAAATTCAAAGCTTTATTCAAATTTGACCCAGAAGATTTTAGGATATCAAGCTTTTTAGGCCCAAAGAACAGTTTATAATTATAGACTTTCACTTCTCCTGGCTGCAAAGTATCAAGTGTGCTGTTCAACTGCATCTTTATACCCTCCTCACCAAAGGAAGACATTGTCATGGAAGTTGCACTTCCATCCTGGGGAAGAAAGGCACTTATAAAATATGTTCCTTCATAAGCTGCCCAATCCATCTGACCAGTAATAGTACTTGGCCCTTTTTCTAAATCTTTAGAACCTACTTCAGTAAGAGACTCATCCATATAATATGCAGGACCAGCAAAAAGAAGCCGGCTTCCAGCCTTTATCTCTCTGAATGGAACGTTGGACTGATGCAATGCAGCCGCTCCTTGTAAAACACCTTCGGAAACATTCTTTACCTTAACACTCAATTCCATCAAATAGTTATCTTTGGAAAAGCTATAATTTCGTTCTATCTTAAGGCCGTTTCCAACCCCGGTCATGGTTAACGTCCCAGTGTTTCCCTGAAAAACGACATCACTGCCACCTGCATCATAAAAAGTAGCACTAGGAGCAACGCTTCCCCATGAAAATTCCAACGGGAAGCCTTCCTTAGCGTCAACTTTCACCATCTGCATTCCAGGGGAGTCAGCATCTGCGGTTTCCTTGTAATCTTTCAGAACAAAACTCTGCATGGAACCACCATCTTCACTCAAAGTAGCTGTATAAAGATTCGTTTCAACAACAACTGTTCTGGCGTCTCTGGCTGGGCGAACCATGTTTTTTTCAGCTTCAGACTGAACCACTGGTTCGACTGCAATTTCTGCAGCCTCCATCTTTTTTTGAGCTGGCGTCTCAGCAGCTACCACAGTTTCTATCTGGGCAGCACCATCCTCGACTGGTACCTCTGCAGGACCAAAGCCCACAAAAAAGTATTGGTATCCAATGAGAATGACAAAGGAAATAATAATTGCTAAAAATGTTCTGTAAATATCCATGATTATTCCATGTTAAGAAATAACGCCTGATTGATTATCACGCGTTTTATTGATGCTGAACTTTGAGTCCCCTGTCTTCTTCTGACACTCACACTTATTTCCATGTACTGGCGGTACAGGATCATACCCCCCTTGGCAGAAAGGGTGACAGCGAAAAATTCGACAGCAAGCCAGAAAAATGCCTCGCAATGTGCCATGAGACTGAATGGCCTCAATTGCATAACGAGAGCAGGTAGGCGTAAAACGACAACTCGGAGGGAGAAGGGGAGAAATAATATAACGGTAACCGTGGATCAATCCAATTGGAACTTTTTGCATCAACAAACGAATCTTCATGACACAAGGAAAAAGGAATAGATTTGATTGATCCTGTTATGCATCAGGCAGCCTTCCCGACTGAAAAAAAAAGTCGTTTCAAGTTTCAAAATTTACCATAGAGAAGGTGATTTCGGCAGGGGAATGTAGAGAGAAATCGGAACGAACAGTAAAAACAATATCTGAACAATCAGGATAAGTGGATCTTTCCAGACGAAACGATTCACGGATAATCCGCTTAATCCTGTTCCGTTTCACAGCACCTTTCAGTTTGTGATGAATACTGATTCCAATTCTATTAAATCCCAGTTCGTTTGGGCAGAATATCAGAGAAAACCCTTTACCATGCCAACGTGTTCCCTGCTTGTATACCTTATCAAACTCCCGGCCCTTACGAAGAAGGGCTGTTTTCGGGAGTTTACACTGAGGCAATGTCTTTTAAGCAGAGAGACGCTTACGTCCTTTTGCACGACGGGAATTTAAAATTGCACGACCGGCACGGGTAGACATACGGGAACGGAATCCATGGGTACGTTTACGTTTAATATTGCTTGGTTGAAAGGTACGTTTACTCATTTTCTTTACTCCTTGTCCGCATATGTCGCGGGTTTATCACTGCTAAAACCGGGTATTATGAAAGGTACAGAGATTCGCTGTATTCCCGGATATTTTTGTCCTGCACAACCTCTCCACTGAAGCTCAACTATTCGCAGGGCGTAAAATCAACAAAAAAGACAATATTAACCATATTGAACTGCTTGTGTCAAACATTTTCGGCAATGCCTTGCAGAAGCAATTTGCCTGTGCTACCTTTTGATCGAAACATTTTTGTAAAAAGATGAAAATACCTGAAGGGCAGGCGTAAAATGCATCCTAAAATAACCTACGACGATCTTGACTGGCATAAACTCTGGCAGAACGCTAGGGCGAAAAAGTCATGGACGCCCAAAGGATCAGCTGACTGGGATAAAAAAGCAGTCTCATTTGCTAAAAGAAACAGTACATCTCCCTTTGTAGACCTTGTACTGCAACATATCGCCCTGGATTCCAAAACCACAATACTGGACGGTGGTTCGGGTCCTGGAACCCTCACCCTGCCCCTTGCAAGCCTGGCTAAATCAGTTACCGCTCTTGATTATTCCAAAGGCATGCTTGAAGAATTACGTGATCGCGCCCAAATACAAGGGAAAACTAATATTCGAACTGTCCTTGGATCCTGGGAAGACGATTGGGAAGCTTTACACATTAAAAAACATGATATCTGTATCGCCTGCCGATCTCTCAGTGTGAACAATCTTGAAAAAGCGCTGGCCAAACTAAACAATTATGCAAAACGCGCTGTTTTTATTGTGGACAGAATCAACCCCACCCCATTTGATAATGATGCTTTTGAAGCAATTAACAGACCTTTTCGCTCAGGGCCGGATTATATTTATACAATCAACACATTATATTCCATGAAGATCCATCCCAATGTTAAGATTATCAGCCTTGGCCTGGAAACACAATTCAACGATATGGAAGCAGCTCTTGCATCCTACCGATGGATGTTCAAAGATTTAACAGAAAAGGAAGAGCTGATACTAACAGAATATATTACAGCAAATTCACGAACCAGCAACAACGGAAAGCTCATCCTCAAACGATCAGTTCCACAGCGCTGGGCCATGATCTGGTGGAAAAAAACGTTTTGAATTTACGACCATTATTCATTGGGACATACAAATAGTATTGCCTGAAAAAAATTTCACAGAAAATTAAACCATAGCCTATAATCATGGATTCATACGATATTGCAGTTATCGGGGCCGGCCATGCCGGGTGTGAGGCTGCCCTTGCAGCTGCCAGAATGGGGTGCAAAACACTGGTAACAGTCATCAATGTTGACACCATTGGAGCCATGTCCTGCAACCCTGCTATTGGCGGCCTGGCAAAAGGCCATCTTGTTCGCGAAATTGACGCATTAGGTGGAGAAATGGCAAAAAACATTGATGCCACCTCCATTCAATTTCGAAGACTGAACACCAGCAAGGGCCCTGCGGTCAGGTCATCACGTGCACAGGCTGACAGATTACTCTATCGTCTGCGAATGAAATCTGTGATGGAAGCACAGGAAAACCTTGAGATTAAGCAAACAGAGGTGGAATCACTGATTATTAAAGATGGCAGGATCTGCGGGTTAAAGACTTTGCTTGATGAAGAAATTGGTGTCAAAGCCGTGATTGTAGCAACCGGTACCTTCCTGAATGGACTCACACACATTGGTCTTAAAAATTTTCCGGCCGGGCGTATGGGCGACCCTCCTGCTACAAGCCTTTCCACGTGGTTCAAGAAAATTGGATTCTCCATGGGGCGTATGAAAACAGGTACTGTCCCCCGGATTGATGCCCGAACAATCAATTATTCAGAACTTGATGAACAACATTCTGATCAACCTCCAGCATTTTTCTCTTTTTCAAGTAAAGGTGAATACACACTCCCCCAGCAACCTTGCCATATTACCTACACCAATCCTGAAACTCATGCTGCAATCCGGGCTGGTATTGACAAGTCACCAATGTATACCGGGATCATCGAAGGAATAGGTGCAAGGTACTGCCCGTCGATTGAAGACAAAGTAATGCGTTTTCCTGAAAAAGATCGACACCAGATATTTTTGGAACCTGAAGGACTTGACACCACGGAAGTTTACCCCAATGGACTTCCCACCAGCCTTCCACTTTCAACCCAGCTTGCCATGCTCCACTCCATTAAAGGTCTGGAAAAAGCTACAATCGTACGCCCCGGCTACGCCATTGAGTATGACTACATTGATCCTCTGGAACTCAAACCAAACCTTGAAACTAAACGTGTTCCCGGTCTCTTTCTGGCAGGCCAGATTAACGGAACCTCAGGCTACGAAGAAGCTGCTGCTCAGGGTCTCATGGCCGCAATTAACGCTGTCCATATGGTTCATGCCAGAGAACCACTCATTCTCAGCCGTGCTCAGGCCTATATAGGTGTTCTTATTGATGATCTTGTCACGTGCGGAACCAAAGAACCTTACCGTTTATTCACCTCACGGGCTGAATACAGGCTCTTGCTTCGCGAAGATAACGCAGATACCAGACTCTGTGAAATTGGACACGATATCGGACTACTACCCGAAAAAGAATACCAGGCGTTTTTAACAAAACAGACCGCGCTTGAAAAGGGAGTAGCCATTCTTGAATCTGTACACGTAAAGCCAAATGAAGCCACCAACAAAATTCTTATTGCTGAAGGAACAGTTGCCCTAAAGCAAAAATGTACACTGTCGGATCTGTTGCGAAGGCCCGAATTAACACTTACCAAAATCAGCCTGCTCCCAACAGACCCACCTGATGGTCAGAAAGCAGTCAAACAACTGGTTCTCTCAGAAGTACGGGATGAAATACAACTACAGGTGAAATTCCAGGGCTACCTCAAGCGCCAGGAAGAACAGGTTGCTCGTTTTAAAAAGATGGAAGAAATGGATCTACCTGAAGAAATTGATTACAAAACCCTATCCGGTCTTTCCAATGAGGTTGTGGAAAAGCTAAGCAAAGTACGTCCCCGTTCGCTAGGTCAGGCCTCACGAATATCCGGAGTAACCCCGGCTGCGATTTCAGTCCTTCAGGTTCACCTTAAAAAGCATTCGGGACAGGTGAAGAAATGATCACTTTCCCAAACATTGATCCTGTAATTTTTGGAATTGGCCCCCTGAAAGTTCGCTGGTATGGGCTTATGTATGTCCTTGGCTTCAGTGCCAGTTATTATCTTGTTATGAAACAAATAAAAACGTTCTCATACAAAGCACTGGAACCCTACTTTGAAAACCTCAATCTGGTTCTGATCCTTTCCGTGGTTATCGGGGGACGTCTGGGCTATGTTTTCTTTTATAATTTTTCATACTACATGCAGCATCCTCTGGAGATCCCTGCCACGTGGACTGGAGGTATGTCTTTTCACGGAGCCTGTATTGGCTGCCTCATCGGCGGCTACCTCTATACAAAGAAAAACAAACTGGACTTCTGGACATGTGCAGATTTCTACGTCGCAACGATCCCCGTGGGCTTAGGCCTTGGACGCCTGGGTAATTTCATAAACGGGGAACTGTTTGGCAGGACAGCTTCAGTGCCATGGGCCATGGTTTTCCCAGGAGGCGGCCCTTTTCCACGTCACCCTTCCCAACTTTATGAAATGCTGTTGGAAGGTGCCTTGCTTTTTACCATCCTCTGGGTCTGCAAAGGACAGCCGTGGAAAGGAAAGAAAAACTGGCCACATGGCAGCATACTCTGCCTTTTTCTTATTAGCTACGGCTTACTCAGGATGATTGTAGAACTATTCCGGGAGCCGGATCAACAGATTGGATTTGTATTGGGATCTGTAACGAGAGGACAACTTCTCAGTGGATTGATGGTACTTGGTGGAATAATTCTTTGGAAAATACGGATAACTCAACAACAAGAATAATCATATCCTGGATTTAGTTCTCCTGAGCAACTTGTTTTCAGGACTCCAACATCACTCTCTGAGAGACTGCCCTACCCTATTATCTTTTCATTACCCTAAGAGAAAGGAACCCCAAAAGACTCAACAATGCTCCGTCAGTATTTGATAAGCTTATTTCACAACTTTTTTCTATACGGAACAAGCCAACCCACACTGATGAGCTTCTTAAAACTACTGTACACGACCGTAAAGAGTCTTCCCCGGCTTGAATTTCACTGCCTTATGCGCTGGTATAACTATAGACTTACCTGTCTGCGGATTACGCCCTTTTTTCTGAACACGCTGAACTACACTGAAGGTACCAAAACCCAAAAGAGAGACTTTTTCCCCATCTTTCATAGTTTTCATCATTGTTTCAAGAATACCATTTAACACCATTTCCGCTTTTACCTTAGTGGTTCCCGCTGTCTTTGCAACAGCAGTCACAAGCTCCGCTTTATTCATAAGATACATCCCCCTTTCTCATTTCTATGCATCCAGCACTCTCAGCTCTGTAAAAAGGTACCAAACAAACTAGAATGAAATTTTCATCCTTTTCACTGGTCTTTTTACAATACACTAAAGGGTAAAATACCCCATGAACTGATTTTCCATGAAAGAACAGGAACTACCTGTAAGACAGGAAATAACAGACTTCTTAGCTGAACAACAATTCAGTTTATATTCACTTTGTCTAAAAACCACAGCCAGAGTCAAAATACAATAGAGGGAAATACGTATTTTCCGATAGGTATTTCTACCCATAACAGGATATTGTTCCGTCAAACCAGCACCATAGAAAAATGCCGTTCAATATTGAAAAAATTGTTTTTCAATAATAAACACAAACATGCTCCCTGTACTCGACAGGAAAAGAATCAAAACTATTAATTTACTCGCTTGGAGTTACAAAACCATTACGGATTGCAAAGTTGACAAGATCAACACTGTTTTTCATATCAAACTTTCTGAGTAAGTTGGCCCGATGATGATCAACTGTTCTTGGACTGAGGCAAAGCATATCAGCCATAACCTTACTGGTGTGCCCGTCCACTACAAGATTGAGAACTTCTCTTTCTCTGTTGGTAAGGGTTTCAAAAGGAGAGCTTCGATTATTTCGGTAAGCCGAGATTACATCGTCGGCAAAGTCTTGAGAAAGGAATGGAGAAAGGTAGGATTTTCCGTCCTGGATACGTTTGATAGCAAGGAGTAACTCTTCATCTGAATCTTCTTTCATCAGATAGCCATCGGCTCCTGCAGACATGGCATGATAAAAATACTGTTTATTCTTATGCATGGTCAGCATGAGAATCTTAATTTTCGGATATTTCTTTTTAACTCTGCTTACCGCCTCTATTCCGGTAAGTTTAGGCATAGAAATGTCAAGAATTAGAAGCTCAGGCTGGGTAGTTTCCAAAAATTCCAGTAATTCTTCACCATCACCAACCTCGCCAATAACTTCTAATGCAGGATTATTACAGATAAGATTCCTGATGCCACGGCGTATCAATGTGTGATCATCAGCCAGAAGTATTGTATAAAGCTTTTTGTTTGAGTCCATCGCAATCTCCATTTGGGAAAATCCAAACAATCTGTAACATCATCAAATCTAGCTAAATTAGCAGAGAAAATCAAGCACAACCGGACAATGGTCCGAGCCATGGATATGCTGAAAAATATCAGCATCCACGATTCGTTTGTGACTGTTCTTATCAACACAATGGTAGTCGATACGCCAGCCGATATTTCTATCCCGAGCCCTGCTTCGATAACTCCACCACGAATACTGATCCTTTTCTTTATTTTTCATTCGAAAACTGTCTATCCAACCTGCATCAGTAAAGCTATCCATCCATGCGCATTCTTCTGGGGTAAAGCCTGCATTTTTTCTATTCTGTTTCGGGTTGGCAAGATCAATTTCCTTATGAGCCACATTATAATCCCCACAAACCACAACTGATTTCTTAGATGCCAGATCTTCTGCAAATTGCTGTAAAAGAACATTAAAATCATGCTTGAAGTCCAGCCGGCTTAAATCATTTTTAGAATTTGGAAAATAGCAATTTATGAAAAAATAGTTCTTAAATTCAAGAGTTAAAACCCGTCCTTCATCATCAAAACGTGAATCACCAATACCTTTGATAATATTTTCAGGTTCCTGTCTGCTGTAACTTGCAACTCCTGAATACCCCTTTCGCTTTGCACTGTAAAAATAGCTATGATAGCCATCAAGATTTTGTAAAGATTCAGGTAACTGCTCCACCATGGCCTTAATTTCCTGCAAACCCAGAACATCGGGTGCCATATCACGTACAATATCAATAAAACCTTTCTTAAATACTGCGCGCAACCCATTTACATTCCAGGAAATAAGACGCAGAGTATTTTTACTTTTTTGCTTGAGTTTTCGCGGTATCACACCAATTTGGGGACAGCTTTTAGCAAGTACACAACGATCACAATGGGGGCCTACGGGCCGACATGTTCCCTGGCCAAATGCCACCAGCAATGAGTTTACCGGAATCCAATATTTTTCAGGCAAGCTGTTCCTAAGCGCCATCTCTGTTTGTTCAGGGGTCTTGGTTGTAACATATCCCCAGATATTCATGATTCGATGTACATGGGTATCAACACAGATAGCCGGAATAGCAAAGGCCTGAGCCAAAACCAGGTTAGCAGTTTTTCTTCCAACACCAGGAAGAGAAAGTAATCCTTCCATGGAATCAGGGACAATGGAGCCAAAATCGGCTGCCATCTTCCCAGGCAACGCCGCAAGGTATTTTGCTTTATTTTTATAGAAGCCAACTGGGTAGATCATCTTCTGCAATGTTTTTTCATCAAGCTCTGCCAGTTTTTCCACGGTTCCAGCTTGTTTAAACAAGCGCTCAGAAGCTTTTGCAGTTACTTCATCTTTAGTTCTGGCAGAAAGAATTGTTGCCACCAGTACCTTAAATGGATCTTTGGTTTGCACTGCAATTAAATCCACCACGGGAACCTGATAATTTTTAACTTCCTCTTCAAGAATTGCTAAATAATTTTCAATATTGATGTTCATGAATATCCTTATCACTATACATAATTAAAATTTGATATGTTTTACCGGGTTCTTATTCGGGAAACAAGAAAAGTATCGCTTTCATATTTGCATAGTCGCCCTGCCGTAGTTAAGATAGAACCATGAATACAGCTAATACTATTTTACCATTACCTGCGACAGAAAAAGAATGTACAGCACGATGCTGGAATGAAGTAGATATTATTCTCATCAGCGGAGACGCCTATGTGGACCATCCATCATTTGGAGTCGCACTGATTGGCCGACTTCTTGAAAGCAAGGGCTACCGCGTTGCCATCCTGGCCCAGCCACACTATGATTCCAATCTTGATTTCAAAAGATTTGGCAGGCCCCGGCTCTTTTTTGGGATAACCGGAGGGAATCTGGATTCCATTGTTGCCAATTACACAGGCAACGGCAAGGTCCGTGAAAAAGATTCCTACTCGCCGGGAGGCAATCCCTGGTTTGGCAATAAAAGGGAAAAAACTGCACGGCGACGACCTGATCGTGCCTCCATGCTCTACACCAACCTTGCCCGCTCTGCGTACAAAGATGTACCCATAATTCTTGGTGGAGTGGAAGCATCTTTACGCCGCTTTACCCATTACGACTATAAACAAAAAAAACTGCGCGGCTCCATTTTAAGCGATGCCAAGGCAGATCTTCTTGTTTATGGAATGGGAGAACAGGCAATCACCCAAATTGCAGAACGTTTAAAGCAAGGTAAAGATCTCACAAATATTACCGGAACCTGTGAACGACTCAGTGAAAAAGCATTCCAGGAAAGACAAGCGGGGCAAGAACAAAAAACTATCCACCTACCTTCCTGGCAGGAGATTGGCAAAAATAAAAATTTATTTCTTCGCGCTGAAAAAGAGGTGGATTCCCAGGCTAGAAGCTATACTGATACACAGCTCAGCCAAAAGCAGCAAAGCTCGTGGATAATGCAACATCCACAACCTCCAATACTCACGACCGAAGAGATGGATAAGCTCTACGAGCTCCCCTTTACCCGTTGCGAACATCCCGCCTTTCCCAATGTTCCTGCTGCCAGAATGATCCAGCATTCGTTGACCACAGTTCGTGGTTGTTCAGGTAACTGCTCCTTCTGTGCCATCACCCGCCACCAGGGCCCCGCC
>Ga0256844_10000578_pt1 | contig 14117 bp, 10 predicted proteins | sample MusselsmetaG_FD_189100 | JGI IMG/M metagenome (GOLD analysis project Ga0256844, IMG submission 189100) | Mussel associated microbial communities from hydrothermal vent at the East Pacific Rise, Pacific Ocean - Mussels | ecosystem: Host-associated > Mollusca > Shell > Unclassified ... | reverse complement strand
GTCATGGCTATATAGTGTATTATATCTGTAAGTAATTCTTTTGTAATCATTGTATATCCTTTTCAAACAACATATGTACATGGTCACTTTAATTTATTATTCCCACATCTATATATTTTTTTTATTATATATTATATAGTTGAGTAGAATAAAAATAAAAAGGAAGAGAGATGAAAATATTAAATAAGGTTTTTGAGATTAAGGATGAACACGGCGGTATTAACGCTATTAATCCTCTTGGTAGTCATTTGGCCGCCGCAAGGGGAAATATGGGTAGCAATCAACTCGGTAAGACAATAGCAGTAGATGGTCTAGAAGTTCCTATGATACTAACAGGTCATGAAAAATCTTTAATTAGTGGTTTAAAACAAGCTCTAGTGGAAGGAGAGATTCGTGTCTTAGATATAGTACATAAAGTTTTAAAAGGGAAGAGGATAACCTCACATATTTTCTTCATGGATGAAAATGAAAAAATAGATGTTATAGAAGTACCTGATTACGAAAATCTAAATGGTAAGACTGCTTTTAGACATAAACCTACAGATTTATTCGATGAATTGGAACCTAATGATATATTAAATAACCCTGTCTTTAGCACAACACCGTCGAATATAGACGAGTATAATGGTTATGGAATAAATCTCGATATTGTATACGCTAACGTTAATGAGATAGGAGAGGACGCTATTATAATTAATGAAAGTACTTGTGATAAATTTGCTTTTGAGCAGACAAAAACCTTTACTATATCAAAAAGTAAATTTGAAGTATTTAAAAATATCTATGGTAGCGATAATGTATGGAAAGGTTTTCCAGATGTTGGTGACGAGATAAGGGATGATGGAGTACTGTACGAACTATTTGATTTAAAAATAGGTGGTGGTGATAATAAAGTAAGTAACGAAAAAGAAGAACAGCTTATGAGTTATAAAAATTATGATAACCTAAGAAGCGATTTCCTTAAGGAACCTTCACCACTTGATGATGGTACTATCTACAGCAAAGGTGTTGTTATAGATATAGAGGTTATTACACAGCCAGTTGTTAAGAAACCAACACAGCTTAAGAAAGTAAATGACCAAGTAGATTACTATAGGGACGAATGTGTAAAACATAAGAAGGCTTTATGTAAAGCGTATATGAATATATGTAGAGAATATGGCTCAGGTCTTTGGGACACTAGTCTTAACTTCTCTCCAGAAGTAGGTACTTTGATAGACGACGCTTTTACATATTATGACGCCTCAGCTGAGTATGGTTTAAAACGCGGGAAACGTGGTATAAAACGCGTTAACTATAACAAAAGACCTATCGATACCATTATTAAAATAACTATTCTCTATAAACGCTCTATAGGAAAAGGGTTTAAGTTATCAGATATACATGGAGCAAAACAGATAGTTGGTATGGTGTTACCCGATAAGGATATGCCGTGTGATTGTATACTTAACCCTCTAGCAAGTTCAGATAGAACTATACCTAGTAGACTTATAGAGTCTTTCTTTTCAGGTGTTACTAGAGATGTAAGGGAAGAAGCTTTATTATTAGGTAAAGAAAAAGGTTTAGAGTATATAAAAGGTTTCTTCGATATTGTTAGTCCTGATTTATCTAAAGCATTAAGAGATACAGATGCCACCAATAGAGATAGTTTCTATCAGGATTTAAAAGAAAATAATATGCACATACACAGACGTTTCCAAGATACTGATTTTACAGAAGTGTTTAACGCTTTAAGAAATAGTGTGTATGCTAAAAATAAGATAGAAGGTATATTACGCCTACCAGGTATACCAGATATAGATTTGACGGGGTTAACAACTAAAGGTAATTTATACACTATGCTTCTAGATAATTTACCTTCTTCTTGTATGGCTACCGATAAACCTAGAGTTAATGCATTAGGGTTAGCTCCTAGTACTAGTAAAATTGTTAAGAATAAATATCCGTACAACGTTCAAGCTAGTAAGATACTGAGTGAGCCTGAGACTAAGATTATAGCCAGTTACGCTAGTCCAGAACTTATAGCTGAGCTTAGGGATAGGGTTAGTGTATTACCTAGGCAGTCAGCACAGTGTAAAGCGTTACTAACTGCTAAGGACCCAGCTAATATAGAAGTATTATTAGATAGAAAGAAGTTTCCGTTTGTTCCTGGTATAGGAACAGTAATGATGAACGCTATATTTATTACAGGCGGTTTTAAATTAACGCATAGTAAATTAATAAAGAAAGGTAAGTAAATGACTGTAGCAAGCATGTTAAATATGAGTAACGCCGATATACAGGGATTAAACAGAAAAGTAGATGTTATCTTTTCAGACGGTGTTTTAGAGATGGTACCTTCCGAGATGCTTATAGATAAGATTATACTAGGTAGCTTGTTAAGGAATAAGAATACCCCTATAGATATGGAAATAAAGAAAAGATATAGTATAGTGGATAATTATACTAACGGATTATTTTCACCAGATTGTTTAAACAATACCCTTTCCAATATACGTACAGACGTAGGGGTTGATTTATTTATGAACCTTCCTAAGAATACAGTTAAGGTAATGGAGAATCTAGATAAATCTATCATAGATGTTATTAACGATATATATGTATATATATCTACATTAGCGTATAGAGACATAGTGACTTTAGATATAACTACTATGTTTGAGATATATGAAGATGAAGATATACGTGACGCTGTAGCTAATGTTAAAAAACGTTACGATCCAGAATCTATTAAGAGTGTTTATGATACCATAGATAAGGTAATATACGATAAATATTCTGATAATGCTCTAGGTCTAGCATATCTAACAAAAGTAGCTAAACCAAAACAAGTGCAACATATTGTAGGTAGTAGGGGTTTTGTACAGGATCTTGACAGTAAGATATATAAATATCCTGTACCATATGGTTACCTTGAAGGGTTAAAAGATATAGTGTCGTATCTTATAGAAAGTAAAACAGCCGCTATAGCTATTTTTCATAGTACTAAAAGTATACAAGACAGTGAGTGGTTTGCTAGAGAGGCACAGATAAAAACACAAGCTGTTAGAAAATTGGTATATACTGATTGTAAAACACGAACTAATCTTTTAAAGATAAAAGTTACCTCTGTTGGTCTTAAAGATTTTATAGGTTGTTTATATCTAGAGGATCTAGACGATGGAGTGTATAAACTAGCTATGGATGATAGCGTGGTAGGTAAGACACTATACTTCCGTCATGCGGGTAGTTGTAACTTAGAAACGCATGATGAAGTATGTGTTAAATGTTTTGGTCTTATGGGTATAGGGTTAACTCCTACAACTAACCTAGGTACATACTGTAGCGTAAGTATTACTGAAAGTAAAACACAAGGGTTACTAGGTTTCAAGCATTTGCTAGACTCGGCTAAACCAACTACCCCTAAACTAAGAGAGGCTGTTAAACCTTTCCTACAATATATAGATAAAGATAAATCTATAAAAGTCAGAAGCCAAAGTATAAAGATAAAAGGAAATAATACTCTCCATATAGAAATACCTATGAGGAATGTACCAGCTTTAAAGGAGGGTGGTGGTGCTTTAGAGCGTTTAGATACAACGTACACCAAACAACTATCAGAGTTTAAGGAATTGTTATTCCTATATGTTGATAAAGATGGTGTGGAGACTGACGAAGTTGGGTCTAATATACTATATGAAGATAATACGTTATCCTTCAGTACAGAATTTATAAGATTTGTATTAGAGAATGAATGTTACTCAGTTGGTAGTAATGATAATCTTAGAATAAACCTAGAAGGTTGGAGAGAGTTTTCTTCTGTACCGTTTATTATACCAGGTATGGCTGCTGCTGGTGTTACAGGTGCATTAGATATATTTAAGAAATTAATAACATCTTGTAAGTTAGGTACTGAGGAACCTAAACCTATAGAGATAAACTCTGCGTTAAGTAGATTATACTCTAACATAGGTCATGGGGATCATTTATCTCTTATAAGTGTGTTTATGTACGCCACTACTATAGACAGTAATAATCCGTTTAAGCTAGGTCGAGCTGATGATAATAGAATATGTCATAAGTATAGAGATAGTTTTAAATATGCTAGCTTTAGCGCTATACTAGGATATGGGTATATTACACAAATCATGTCCTATGGTAAGGTGTTATCTCCTTTGAGGGAGGACCATCTATTAGATGTATTGGTTACACCTGAGATACTAAATTAAAAAGAGGGTATAGTTAATTGCTATACTCTCTTATAATCTTATAATTTTTTCTTTTATATATTATAAGATTATAAGAGAGTATATAAATGATGTTTAAACGAACAGAATGATACCTTAAAGGCATTAAGTATAAGTAAGGTATAGTAATACTCATAGTAGTATAAAAGAGGATAGGTAATGGGTAAATTAAAAACTAGAAAACAAATAATAAAAGACTTTATGTTAGTCCACTTTGATACATATGATTATAGTAAAGTAGAGTATAAGAATAGCTAAAAATAAAATAAAGAAAGGATATATAAAATGAAAATTAAAATAAGAGCTAGAACTTTACACGCTCAAGCCACCACTAATGACGATAATAGAATTTTAAAAGCATTAATAGATGATAATACCGTAGTTAATTTCGTTAAGACCAACAGAGGCACTCAAGCGCAAAAAGTTTTCGATGGTATACCTTACCACATTAAGGATCGAAAGATATTTCTCCATAAAGCTAGGTTCTTCGATTTATGTTCTGGTTTGGTTTTCAAGTCTTCAGAGGAGTCGTTAAAAGAACACAAAGTTAAATTAGTATTTAATAAGGATTTAATCGCACGTGATTATCAAATACCCATTATAGAGAAGCTTTCTAAGATAGAGAGGAATGAGGTGTTGGGATTAACACTTGCCACTGGAAGAGGGAAAACGTTCTCGATAGCTAAAACTATATCTAATATAGGGTTGAGAACGTTTATATATGTGAAAAGTGAGTATGTTCTTAAATGGGTTGAAGATGTTAAGTTATATTTTAATTTAAAAGATGATGAGTATTATGTTGTTCAGGGAGCCAATAGTCTTAATAGGCTTCTACTTATGAATAAAAAAGAATTACAAAATATAAAGATATACATAATAGCAGCTCAAACTTTTAATGTATATATTAAAAACTACTTAAACAGTAATGTTAAACACACCGTCACTCCGCCAGGGTTTTTAAAGCATATAGGGGCTTCGATAATGCTAGTAGATGAAGCTCATGAGCATTTCGAAAATATATATAAGGCATACGCGATACTCTCACCAGTTAGAGCGTTCTTACTATCCGCTACGTTATACAATGTGGATAAACGTGTAGAACGCTATATAGACGAATTCATTCCCGAAGCTAATAGAGTAACTGATGGATTCGTTAATAAACATGCTACTACTATTGGTGTTCGATATAACTTGAATAAAAGTAGAAATTTTACTTTTAAGACACATATGGGATACTCACATATACTATTTGAAAAATCTATACGTAGACGTTCAGCTTTACTAAACAGTATGTTCGATATGTATAAAGTATTTTTAGATATGTACTATTTAAAAGATTATAAGAAAGGAGATAAAGCAGTTATCTTCTTTAGTACCATCGAGCTGTGTAAACTATTTATAGAATACATATCGATTATATATAAAGATAAAAAATGTTCTATATACACACAGGGTTTTAATTTTGACACTGTATTGAAACATGATATATTAGCTACCACTATTGGTAAAATGGGTTCAGCTGTTGATGTACCTGATTTAACAGCTGTATTACAAACCGTGGTGGTTAATTCTAGAACTAAGAATGAACAAACCTTAGGGAGATTACGTCCTATACCAGGAAGAGACTTATTCTATATATTCTTTAACTCTGTTGATATAGAACCACATACTAGAAATTTTACAATGAGGTCCGCTATATTAAGAAGAGTTTCAGAAAGTCTTATAACTATGAAATATAATAAACTGATAGGTTAGGATATTCTGTGATATTAAAAGCAAAGGGTATACTATGATACATATACGTTTAAACATTATAGATAGTGATATTAAAGAAGAAGATATTATAGAAAGCTTCTTTAAGGTAAGTAGTACCGAAGATATGAAAACATTAATCGCGGGTGGTAATGTGCATAATGTAAAAGATGTAGTTACTAACATGTTAGAAGCTACATTAGATATAGAGGTTCCTGACGGTAATACATTATATGTTACTGGTAGTTATGCTACTGTTGCTGGAGGGTTATCCTATACATCAAGTGTGGTGCCTATAGTGTCAGGAGATACTTTAGATATTGAGATAGATAACTATTTTCCACAAAGAGTGAAGCCGCCTGTAATTAGTACTGGTTATCCTAAAGACTCTCATAGTTATAAAGGGTTTGTGGCTACTATAGATAAATTAGACATTTTATTAAATAAACAATATGCTAGTACATGGGTGTTAGTAAGACTGATAGATAATATTATAGTTGAATCTTATATAGAAGATACTGTAAACCTGTATAGTAAACGGTTTGATAACGAATTACTTCCTGGTATCTATGCTTTAAAAGTGCGTAGACATATGATTAGTGGTGATGCATCTGTATATAGCGTATATACATTTACTGTTAAGAGTAACGTTGTTATTTTTGAAAAACATAAACTTAACATAGATAAAAGTAAAACATTATATGTAAACGGTGAGGTTAAAAACTTCTTTGTTAATGCAGATGATGCTAATGTAGAAGTTAGAGTACATAAACAAAATGTTAAGGATGTAGTATTAACAACTAGTGCTAAAGGACTGATTGTTGTAGAGGGTACAGAGACTAACGCTGTTATACAGGTAAGTCTAATAGGTAAGCCTGAAAGTAGTGTGTATCTATATAGTAAATATAAGTATGCTGGTAATTGTAAGTTTGATTATACATTACCTATAGAATTCTGTTAAGTATATAGTTAGGGATTTATTCCTACTATATAAAAACTTTTTTTTTTATTTGTTCTGTAGTAAAAACGATAATTCTTATGAATTAGTAGAGTTATATAAGTGTTATTTAACTCTTTTAACTAAATAAGAAAGGAGAGTATATGAGTGGTTTAGAAATACCCAGAAAGATACAAAATGGTACAAATGGTACTGGTGGTTTTACTGTACCTGAATTTAATAAGATAGTAAAGGTATTAGATAAAGCTACAGATGGTTTTACTGGAGTAGATGCTCTTAAGAAAGCTATTAGTGTTGGCGCTACAAATACAAATCTATATTTAAAATATGTAGGTGGTGAAGATTATAAAGGTTATGATTTAGATATTTTTAAAGCCGAAGGTACATTAAGTAATATAGAAACTTTAGAGGGTGTAAATTTTGTACATATATATACCACTAATGATGAGTCTATTGAGGACGGTGTTAGAGAGATAGAAATAACACTTAAAGATAACTCTGTTGTATCCTTAAGTACAGCAAATAATAAGCCCGTGTACCTAGAAAAGAATACGGTTTATTTAGGTCTTATAAACGGTACAGAGTTAACTCTATTAGACGCTAGTACAGAGACTAATCCTAGTTCTAAATTAGATATACTTAAACTAGTTAGTGGAGGTGTTTTACAACATATTAAAACTGGTACTGGAGTTGTATATTTTAAGAGTAGTGTTGGTGATGGTAGTAGTGAGCAGGGGGTAGCTATAGTTACCTCTGCTATAACTATAGAAGTTAATGGTATTATGAGGAGTCTTGATAAAGGTGTTTATGTTATACACGGCGGTGAATATAGTAAATTTTTATCAACCGCTGATAAGTTTTTAACATCGCCTAGTAGTGTAAAACTAGTAAAGAAAATACATATACCTAATGGAACTAAAGATAGTAACGGTATGCTTATACCCTTTACTTCAGGTATATCTATAACTATAGGTAGTATGAGTATACTATATACTAGAACATTAACTTATACTAAAGCTGTTAACGCTACATTATGGAACTATACTGGTGATATGGAGGACCCTAATTATTTTGGGGTAGAAGATTTTTATACTACCTTTACTATTACAGGTGACGCTAAGTTTATATTTAATAGTGGTGCTGTTGTATCTGTAATGGAAAAAAATACCAAGGTTATAACTAGTATAAATAGTGATAATACAACTATACCAGCTGGAGAGTATGTTCTTAAGGGTAAGGATGTTACAGAGTTTAAATTTAAGAATGATGTATTTACTAAAATACATATGGAGAAAACTAAAGGTTTAACAAGAGCTTATGAGATGTTTGATTCTCTTACTAAACTAACCACATTTACAGCTAATCCTAATACATTTGGAGACGTTACTGAAATGTATTCCGCATGGTATAACTGTCATTCATTAACATCATTTCCTGTTATAGATACAAGCAGCGCTATTAGTATATTTATAGCATGGAATAACTGTCATTCATTAACTTCATTCCCTGTTATAGATACTAGTAAGGTTACTATAATGAATGCTTCATGGTATAACTGTCATTCATTAACTTCATTCCCTGCTATAGATATATCTAAGGTTACTCAGCTTACTAATACATGGTATAACTGTCGTTCATTAACTTCATTCCCTGCTTTAGATACTAGTAAGGTTACTGAAATGTATTCCGTATGGTATAACTGTCGTTCATTAACTTCATTCCCTGCTATAGATATATCTAAGGTTACTCAGCTTACTAATACATGGTCTTTTTGTACATCCTTAGTAACTATACAGGGTGTTACTAATAATAATGTAGCCCCTACTACAGTAGTAGACGTATTCAGTAATACACCAGCTCTTACAAGACCTACAGCTGCTGAACAAACATCTATACTTAATGGTAATAGTTACCATGTATAAAAGGAGAACTTAAATGGGTTTAGATATAGAAACAAAAGTCATCGGTGCTGCTGATACTACTGGTAAATTTAGCGTTGATGAAATAAATAAAATACTGGATGTTTTAAATAACGCTATAGGTGACTTCTCTGGAGAAGATGCTTTAAAAGATGCATTAGGTAATGTTAGTCTACCTAAGTATTATTTAGAATATAATAGTGATGAATCGTTTAATATTTATGACCTTAAAGATTATCTTATTAACAATGTTAAAACATTAATAGATATTTCTGGTACAGGTGTTAAGGTAGTTAATGGTTTGTTCCTAGATAAAGAACATAATAAGATTAAACGCTTATATGGTAAAGCTCTTTCACAACTAGATAGTGTTGGTAGTTTTACCATAGAACCTTTAAAAGTTTATACTATAGTATTAGATTTAAATGCTGGTAAAAGAAGTTTTAAAATAGTTGGGAGTGTTGCTAATGCAGCTTTAAGCAAGACTATTAAAAGTGTTGATTTAGGTAATGATAACAAACTGGGTCCTATAACTAATACCTTCAGTACAGAAGCAAAACCAAATACTATATTTTTCTCTACTGGTACTCGTGTTCCAAATGGTATACACGGACTACTTATAAATAGAGATTCTTTTCTCTTGCAACTTACCGATAGTGCTTCTAATGTTAGCAGTAAGGCCGTGGATAGTGGTACGCATATAGTTGCTGATGGCAAAGTAGAAAAAGTATTATGGGATAAAGAAATCTATATAGGTACAGATGATAATTCTTATAATATTAAAAATGTCATAATACCTGCTAATCTTAAGGATAACAATAAAAGAAATATACCTACTGGAGAAGCTGTTAAGTTAACAATCGGTGGTAGAAAGTATCTATATACAACCACTAGAAAATATGTGGAACGTAGCGGCGTATGGTTTTATACTGGTGATAAGAATTTAGAATCGTATAAAAATGATGGTTTTGACTTTATAGCTGGGTTTACAAGCGTAGGTGTAGGTAAGATAGATTTTACAGGAACCGTCTTATGGATAGAAAATAGTGTAGGAACTATGATAAACTATACTAGTGGTGCTGATATATTAGCTGGGACGTATCAGCTATATGGTGAAGATATAACTAAATTAACTTTTGGGAGGGTACTACATTGAGTAAAACTACATTTCCCGATCCAGAAAATGAAACTGATGTATTTACTAAAATACATATAGAGAGGAACGATAAACAAACTGATGCTGATAGAATGTTTTATGTTCTAACCAAACTAACTACATTCACAGCTAACCCTAATACATTTGGTAACGTTACTGATATGGATTATACCTGGTTCACCTGTAACTCATTAACCTCATTTCCTAAGATAGACACTAGCAAGGTTACTTATATGGACTGTCCGTGGAGTGACTGTAGCGCATTAACTTCGTTTCCTGCTATAGATATATCTAAGGTTACTAAACTTTGGAGGTCATGGTATAACTGTACTTCTCTAGTAACTATACAAGGTCTTACTAATAATGGAGTAGCTCCTGATGATGTTAATGTATTTGTTAACACGCCTGCTCTTACAAGACCTACAGCTGCTGAACAAACATCTATACTTAATGGTAATAGTTACCATGTTTAAAAAATTAAAAAGGAAATCAATATGAAAATTTTTGCCAAGATAACAAACGGTACTATAGAGACTTCAGATACCAAAGAAAAGGGTTATGAAGAGTATACTGTTAATACAGTTGAACAACTAAACATTAAGGATATTTCAGAACCTTCTGAGAATCCTGATGAGGAAACTAAACCTGAATTCATTATAGAGGTAACACCTTTCCAAAAATATAAAACCAATGTAATACAACAGATAAATAATGTATTTAATTATTTAACACTACAGGAAGAGTATGAAGAAGGAACTAAAGCAAGACGACTTCTTGATGAAGCTAAAACTACAGCTTTAGAAAATGTTACTTATCTTCAACCTCCAGTAACTACTAAAGAAGAAGAGGAAGCTTTTCCTTTAGAACTTGCTAAAGAAGATAAGTTTAGAGAAATAAAACTTAAAAAGAAAGCATTGCAAAGTACGCCTGTTAAACGTAAAATAGGTAAGAAGATGTATACTTTCTTTGGTGGCGTAGATGCTGTACAGAAGTACTCGTTTACATTAGCTTTATGTCCTCCTGATGGTAAAATAGAGATAAGAGCTATGGAGGGTCTTGTTATGGTTAGTCATGACGATTTATCCTTTATAGTAGGTACACTTAGTAAACAAGCTTACGGCGGATGGTTAAGAGAGAATAAACTTCTTGAGAGTATCTATATGGCTCCGTCTACTGACGTATTAGAAAAGATTGATTGGTAGTAATAGGGATATAGGATAGATTTCCTATATCCCTATTTTGAATTTTTATGAAAAGATAAAGGAGCTTAATATGGCTGAAGGTAAACAAGACCCGTGGTACGAAGAGATATCTGGTACAGAAGGTGGTGGTACAAACGGGGGTGGTTCGACTATAGAACCAGATACTATAGTGTTAAAAGAAAATAAAGCTTCTGCAGAAGATGTAGAAAATAATGTAAGCGATAAGTGGGTAGATGCAGCTTTATTATTTGCTGTTAAGGAAGGTATCAAACATACTTCCATAACAGATATAGATTTAAAACCTACAGATGTTAAGAATACTTTTACAGTCTCACTAACATGGGTAGATGATAAAGGTGTAGAGAAAACTACATTAGACCCTACACCTATAGTTATAGAAGGTGAGATAGTATTAACGGAAGAACAAGTTATAGACGGAGCTAATACTACTGCTGGTATGATAACAGGAGCTTTATTAAATAAAGCTATAGATACATTTGGTGGATTGTTTAAAAGAATCACAATACCTAATGGTACCAAGGACAGTGACGGTGATTCTATAGAAATAGTAGAAGGTTATGAGGTAGATAATAACGGTATGAAACTTCTATATGGTGATAATGTCCTGTATACACGTAGTGCTGATGATGCTTATACTTTCATAGGTGATAAGGTTGAATATAGAAAACATATAAAAAACTTTTACGTTACCTTCACTACAGTAGGTGATACTAATGTAACATTTACAGGAGGGACACTAACTCTTAGTAATACAGATACACAGGATGAAGTTCCTTATACTAGTAGTTCAAATATACCTGCTGGTAATTATGCTTTATATGGTAACAATGTAGATAACGTAAAATTTATTAACAATAAGTTTACTAAAATACATATAGAGAAGAACGAGACACAAACTAATGCTGATAATATGTTCCTTGGTTTAGGTCTAATGACAACTTTCACAGCTAACGCTAATACTTTTGGTAACGTTACAAGTTTATTTAATACTTGGAAAGAGTGTAAAGGTATAACCTCATTCCCTAAGATAGATACTAGCAATGTAGTTATATTATCTGGAACATGGTGGTTCTGTACAAACTTAAAATCATTCCCTATGATAGATACATCTAGTGTTACTAATATGTATAGTGGTTGGCGTAACTGTACTAGTCTATTAAGTTTTCCTAAGATAGATACCAGTAAGGTTAATAGAATATACGCTGCGTGGTATATCTGTACTAACTTAACATCATTCCCTGCTTTAGATATGAGTAGAGTGACAGATGCAGGTTATCTATGGGGTTCTTGTACCTCGTTAGTTATTATAGAAGGCGTAATTAATGACGGTACGCCTCCAGGTGTAGTAGTTAATATGTTCTACGAAACCGATGCATTAACAAGACCTACAGCTGCTGAACAAAATACTATACTTAATGGTGGAACATATCATATTTAAAAAGGAGTACTAAATGAGTACAGGAATAGAAGAAAAAATAAAAGGTGCTCCAGGTACTAAAGGTAAAACCGTGCCTGCTGAGATGAATCATATAGTAGCTCTTTTAAGTAACGCTATGGGTACAAATACTGGTGTTCAAGGTCTGACTCGAGCTATTACCCAAAAGAACAATTCTATATTCTACGCAGATAGAGAATTTGGTACACAGTTTGCTTTATATTATCTAGATGCTTATATTAACTCAGGGACTCTTACACTAGTAGAATCTCTAGAGAGTGTCTTTATGATAGATATCTACTTTAATAATAATCTTGTTGCTGAATCAGGTGTAAAGACTTTTAGATATTTGTTACCTAACGGGAATTCCGTTTTATTAACAACTACTACAGCGTATAAACTTAAGATAAATGAAACGTATACTTTCTTAATAGATATACCTAAAGGTACTTTTACTATAATGGATGAAGCTATAGAAAAGATTTTTAAAACATCTTCTTTAGAGATGAACGGGTTCAAGTTAAAAGAGATAGGTAAAATTACAGAACGTATGTTAACTCTATCTAAAGATGGTTTTGGTTTAGCCTTTCTTAAAAAAGATATAACTTATCGGGGTGATTACGAGGGTAAAACCACAACCTATCTAAAGGGTGTTTACTTAATGGATGGCACTATCGATATTTATACCGATATGATGAAACCCGACGAGCATTTTACTATACCAAATCTCCATAAAGTTCTTTACGATGATAAAGATTTTATAAAGACAGATAGTAGTATAGATAACGGTAGTTTTAAACGAATTACTATAACTCCTACAGAGGTAGATAATAACGGTTTAATGTTAGATGTTACTTATGGTTTTGAATTAACATTAGATAAACAAAGAGTATTGTATACAGCTAATTTTGTTTATGTTCGAGAAGAAGGTGATGCGGTTTGGAATTATACTGGGGATTTACAGGATGAACTTTATCTTAAGAATACAGACTTCTTAGCTACATTTGCTTGTATAGGTACAGGTACTATAACTTTTTCGGGTGAATGTACATTAAAGAACAAGTACGGTATTAAAACTTATAAGTCTGGAGATCCTATACAGGCAGGCACATACGAGATGTTTGGTTTGAATCTAGATAATGTTGTGTTTGATGGAGACGTGTTTACAGATGTATATATACGAAAGAATGATAAACAAACTAACGCTTTTAGAATGTTTAGTAATGAACATCATCTAGTAAATTTTAATGCTGAACCTAATGCTTTTAGGAACTGTACTACGTTAAGGTATTGCTGGAATGGTTGTGATAACATGTTAGCTATGCCTATGATAAATACTAGCAAGGTAGAGGTAATACACGATGCGTGGAAAAACTGTAAGAAAATAACCAGTTTCCCGTCTTTAGATTTTTCTAATGTAAAAGAAGCTTTAGCTGCATGGATGTATT
>Ga0256844_10000577_pt1 | contig 14121 bp, 9 predicted proteins | sample MusselsmetaG_FD_189100 | JGI IMG/M metagenome (GOLD analysis project Ga0256844, IMG submission 189100) | Mussel associated microbial communities from hydrothermal vent at the East Pacific Rise, Pacific Ocean - Mussels | ecosystem: Host-associated > Mollusca > Shell > Unclassified ... | reverse complement strand
TTTTTTTCCATTGCCTGTAATAATAAAATAGATAAGGACTTATGCAAATCGTCACGCACTACTAAATTGGCAGTAGGTGCCAGCAAGGTCACTGCCTGATGGGGGATATTATTTTTAAAATCAATAATACCTTCATACAAGGTGACTTTAGATAAAAATGGCAATACCTGACTATAGGCATCTGCCCGGGAGAAATTAAACAAAGTAAAATCTTTATTAAGCAAAAGTTCACGAATAACCGGGGTATTAATTGACGAGACAAATACTACTGCATCCACAGTCCCTTTTTTTAGCTGCTGTAGACTTTCCAGGGGGTTAAGATCCACAAATGTGGTATTCACACTATTGACATGGTTAATGGCAAATAACTGGCTGGCAAGCATGCGTGTGCCGCTGCCTTTAACTCCTATAGCGATTTTCAAACCGCTAAAATCATGCAGGCGCTGTAATTTCAGTTGTTTTTTATAAAAGATAGTCAATGGTTCATAATACAGACTGCCCAGAGACAATAAGTTTTCATCTGCATATGCAGTACCGCCCTGAACAAGCGCAATATCCGCTTCATGGGCCAGTAATCGTTTAATATTTTCTCTGGAGCCGTGTGATTCCAGGATGGTTAAGTCAATGCCGTCTAAAGCCAGCTGCTCTTTGTATTTTTGTGCAAAAGCATAATAACTGCCGTGAATATTACCTGTAGAAATACTGATAGTGCGTGGCGGTGCCGGTGAAACAAACTGATAAGCCCCCCAAAAAGCGGCATATATCAGTGCAATAACAGGTATGATAGTGAGCAATAGCTCCGAGTAAGATGGTTTTCTTTTTATATTCATGGCAGGTATTTATCTGAGTTTTTAATATTAAACTGCTGAAAAGCTTGTTCAGTTATACGATTTTTTAACCAGGGTATCAATTGTATAAATAACTCACTTTGCTTATCCAATTGCACCAGTGCTACTTTGATAAAATCATTATGATGATTAATAATAATTTTACTGCGCTTATCCGTCACCGGCAGTTCTCTGAGTTGCAGCTGCTGCCAGTGAATTGTTTTTCCCTGTGCGGCAATACGCTGCAAAAATGCGCTGATCAGATTGGCATCAGTTGCAATAGTCATTGCCCACAGCTCTTTATGCGCGCGGTTTTTTATATTGCTGAAATAAAAAACCAGGCCATTGGTCATTACATAGCGCGCCTGACGGTCAGTGGTTAACTGCCACTCACCGCTGTTTTCTGAGTCTGCACTGAATATCAGCGGTGCATTGTCCGTCTCTGCCCTGTGTTCATCATTAAACATCATCTGACAATCATACTGCAGACAATACTGTTCAACAATACTGCTTTGAATCTGTTTATCTGCGCCGGCATTAGGCCCTGAAACTATCACCGGCAGTGAGCCAATTAAAATAAAGATTTTATCCTGCTTATTGACAAAAAAATGAATGGGGGCTCCTGAATCAAGCTGAAATAAATAGCTGTTTAAGGTATCCAGATAGTTTTCTGCGGACATAAGCCAGTGCTTTAATTTAAGCCTTTTTTTAGCGGAGTCCGGCGCCTGCTGTGTTAATGCCCGCTCAATTTCATACTGATAAGACTCATACATTGCCAGTAAGGCTATTTTAGAAAATTGATATTGCTGCGTCACATCCTGCTCAGCCACCGATAAGGCCAGTTGCACTAAAACTGAACGGCTTAGATTGACTTCTGCAGCATGGCTGAATTGAGCCTGTAAAAAAGCAGATAAAAAAAACAACAGCAGCACAGCAGAATGATTGCCGCGGCTATCACTCTGCCTGCAATAATGCCAGCATTTGTGTTTCATCAAGGATCCGGATGTTTAATTGTTTGGCTATGGCCAGCTTGGAGCCGGCTTTTTTACCGGCAATCAGCATACTGGTGTTTTTTGACACACTGCTGCTCACTTTTGCTCCCAGCTCAATTAAACGTGCTTTAAGAGCATTTCGATTCATTTGCTCTAACGTGCCGGTGAGCACGATAACCTGCCCGGCAAGCGGTAGATGCTCAGAATCCTTTGCCTGAATAAGCGGCCAGTGTATACCTGCTGCTAATAGTTTTTCCAGTACTTCTTCATTATGCGGCTGGGCAAAAAAAGTGGCGATATTGTGTGCCACCACCGGTCCGACATCAGGCACTTCCTGAAGCTGCTCTGCTGCAGTGTGTTTGACCAGATCCAGGCTTTTATAATAATTTGCCAGTGCCTGAGCTGTCGTCTCCCCCACTTCACGAATACCCAGGGCATAAATAAACCGGGCAAGGGTGGTTTTTTTGCTCTGTTCGATAGCCTGCAGGAGTTTGTCTGTTGACTTTTGCCCCATACGTTCAAGCTGTATAAGAGCTGTGGCTTGCAGATGATATAAGTCGGCAATAGTATGGATAAGCCCTGCATCGACCAGTTGCTCAACCAGCTTATCGCCCAGCCCATCAATATCCATTGCTTTGCGTGAGGCAAAATGCTTAATGGCTTCTTTGCGCTGTGCCGGGCAGGAGATCCCGCCTGTACAGCGGGATTTAGCTTCATTATTCACTCTTTCCGCCAGTGAACCGCATACCGGACAATGAGTCGGCAGCTGATAAGCAGAGGTATCTGCGGGGCGCTCTGATAACACCGGTCTGACTACTTCTGGGATGACATCACCTGCCCGCCGGACAATAACCATATCACCGACACGTACATCTTTACGATCAATCTCATCCTGATTGTGTAAAGTGGCATTGGTCACCGTTACCCCGCCGACAAACACCGGCTGCAGCCGGGCCACAGGTGTCAGTGCACCGGTCCGGCCAACCTGTACCTCAATAGCCAGCAGTCGGGTCATCGCTTCTTCAGCCGGAAACTTGTGGGCAATAGCCCAGCGTGGGGCACGTGCAATATAACCGATGGTTTTCTGTTGCGACAAATCGTTTATTTTGTACACTACACCATCTATTTCATAGGCTAATTTGGCTCGACGAGCAAGAATATCATCATAATACTGCAGACATTGCTGCCAACTGTCTAATACTTTTATTTCCGGACACACCGGCAGGCCCCATTGTGCTAATTGTGCTAAGCGATCACGATGAGTTTCTTTGAGCGGTGCCTGAGGATGGATCTGTTCAACCTGCCCCAGGCCGTAACAAAACATGTCCAGAGGACGTTGGGCGGTAATTTTAGAATCAAGCTGGCGTAATGAGCCGGCCGCCGCATTGCGTGGATTGGCAAACGGTTTGTCAGCGTTTTCGAGCTGCTGCTGATTGAGACGGGCAAAGCCTTTTTTGGGCATAAAAATTTCACCGCGAACTTCCAGCAGCTGCGGATAATGCGTGCCGTTTAAATGCAGTGGAATAGCCTTAATAGTCCGGACATTCTGTGTAACGTCTTCACCCGTATGACCATCCCCCCGGGTGGCCGCCTGTACCAGAATACCCTGCTCATAACGCAGGCTTATCGCCAGACCATCCAGCTTGGGTTCGGCCACCAGGCTAAAGGGCTGATGATTGAGCAAGTCATCAATACGTGCAGAAAAATCTTCAATTTCAGTACGGCTAAAGGCGTTAGAAAGAGACAGCATAGGCTGCTGGTGCACTACCTGCTTAAAGCTGTCCAGAGCCTGACCGCCGACACGCCGGGTCGGTGAATCAAGACTGATAAATTGCGGATATTGTGCTTCCAGTTGTTCCAGCTGACGAAATAAAGCATCATAGTCACTATCAGGAATTTCCGGATCATCCTGTTCATAGTAACGCCGGCTATGATAATTCAGTGTATTGCGTAGCTGCTTGATCTGCTGCTCAATATCGCTGCTCACTGTCATTAACGTTCCATTTCTGCCAGTTTCTGTGCTTTTATTAACTCAAAATCCAGTTTTTTAATCTGTTCTTTTTTGTAGGCAATGGCTTGCTGAGTCAGTTGACTCCTTGTTTCATCACATAGTTCAGCATTTAATTCCAATGCGATTTTTTTGGCAATATCAATAAATTTATCGTACGCCAGTTGATTATCAATACGCGATGGTAAACGCATAAACAGGGAAATTCCCGGTGTTTTCATATCAATATCCTGCACCTCAAAAGTGCCCGGCTCTACCACATTGGCCACACTGAATAAGGCATAACTTTCAGTTTGATCATCCCCCGGAAAATGAAAAATATTCATATCACCATAAACCAGTCCAACTTTATCAAACACTGTGTAAAGTTGCGCTGCGGAAAAAAAATCACCCTTAGTTAAGACCGTATGAGAAATAATTAATTCATCAACACCTTCAGCAATTGCATCATAGACTACTTTCACTCTTTGTTTTTTTGCGACTTCAGTTTGCACCGGAGTGGTATCGTTTGTCTGTACTTTCCTAGCCTCTTCCTGAGTGGATTTATGCTGCTGAGCAAAGGTTTCAGTGTTTTTTGAAAAACTTGGCAGAGTTGACTCATTTAGACTCATTTCTGCCACTGAATGCTTAATCACTCGTTTGGAATTTATATAAACACCATCAACTAATTGACGCTCATTAGCATCATTTAACGGCTTATCAGCGTCTGGCTGCTCATGGCTGATATTGACCTGATCAATATTAAAATGTTCCTGACGAGAGGCAGTAAAAGAGCCGGGTAGGTCACAATCATCAATTGCATCTGTGACTTTATTTGCAGGATGATCAAGTAAAACATCCTCCATACTATGCTGATTATGATGATTAAAATCACCTATTTCATCGTTGATCTTTTTATGATGTTTATAATAAGTAAACATTGCCACTAACAAAACAACAGCAATACCTGCCAATATAAGAATAAATGTAAGTTTGTCCATAATTTTAGTTTTCTACCATTTCAACTGCTTCGTGAATATCAACATCAACAATTCGTGATACACCGGGTTCTTTCATTGTAACACCACATAAGTGTTCTGACATTTCCATTGTGGTTTTGTTATGAGTAATATAAATAAATTGTACCTGTGACGACATTTCTTTAACCATTGCACAAAAACGTCCAACATTAGCCTCATCAAGAGGCGCATCAACTTCATCAAGCATACAAAAAGGGGATGGGTTAAGCTCAAATATTGCAAAAACCAGTGATACCGCTGTCATGGCTTTCTCACCGCCAGACAATAAATGGATTGTACTATTTCGCTTGCCTGGAGGGCGTGCCATAATGGTCACCCCGGTATTAAGAAAATCATCACCGGTTAAATCCAGATAGGCATGTCCACCGCCAAAGAGTTTGGGAAACAGGCGTTGTACCCCAGTATTGATTTTATCGAATGTTTCCTTAAAGCGGGTACGAGTTTCCCGATCAATTTTGGCAATAGCACTTTCCAGGGTATCCAGAGCACTTAATAAGTCCTCATTTTGAGCATCCAGGTATTGTTTTCGTTCAGATTGCTCTTTGTATTCATCAATTGCCGCCAGATTTATCGAGCCTAAACGCTGAATTTTCACCGTTAAATCAGCCACCGCACTTTTCCAGCCGTCTTCATTGGCCTCCTGAGGCAAACCCAGAAAAAGTTCTTCCAGAGAAAACTCAGTTTCAGCCACCTGCTCCTGCAATGTTTGCCGGCGAACCAGTAATTCCGATGAGGCAATACGAACACTTTCCAGTTCAGTGCGTAATGTCTGTAATTGCTGCTCAACCTGAGTTCTGTTTTGCTCAAGTCTGCGTAAACGCTGATCAAGCTGTTCTACATTCTGACGTGCCTCAGTCAATTGCTGTTCAACCAGTAATCTTGATTCAAGATTTGTTTCTAATTCAATGCTTAAGGACTCTACCGGGTCATCATCGTGAGCCACCATATCCAGCAATTGCTGACGGCGTTCAGATAATTGCTGTAACTGCACCTGTAAACGGCTAATACCCTGCTGTGTGGAATTCAATTCAGTTTTTAAACTCCGCAGCTCAATCTCCAGTGAGTGACTTCGCTCTCTGTCTTCTCTGGCTTTAATACGTATTTCTTCAAGTTGACTACGATGAGATTCACGTTCCTGCGTTAACATATCACGTTGCTGTGAGAATTCATCGATCATTTCCAGAGCAATATGCAGATGCTCGGTTGATTGTTCAATCTGTATTGTCTCTTCATCAGCCTGCAATTTAATTTCTTCAATCTCCTGCTGGATACGCTGCTGGCGATTTTGCAACTGTTCCAGGCGGGATTGTTTGTTGGTCAATTGAGAGCGTAACTCAGCAAGTTTACGATTCGCCTGGTTATGCTCAAGCTGTTGCTGATCATACTGTTGTTCCATATCAGCCTGTTTAAGCTGACTTTGGGCAATACTATCTTCCACTAAAGCAAGCTGTTGTTGACAGTGCAGAATTTGCTTATTGAGCTTGTTAAGTTCCTGCTCGCGAGCCAGAATACCACCCTTTTGATCGGTATCTCTAAGCACACGTACCCAGTGAGCACCCAGCCAGATGCCATCACGAGTAATAATCGACTGTCCACTATCAAGCTGTGTCCGATAGGATATTGCCTGAGTCAGCCCCTCACAGACAAATACACCTTGCAAATATGGCTGTACCAGTTGTACAGCACCTTGCACATAATCCTGCAGACAATTCAGTTTAATGGCTGATAATGGCATCGAGGCTGAGCTTTGTTGAGTATTTTCCAGCAGGCAGAGATTTGATTCTTGCAGGCTGGTAAGTTGTGCAAACAAAGGATCCAATGAGTCAATACAAGTGGCCTCAAGATAATCCCCTAAGACACATTCAACCGCCTGGTCCCAATGATTAGTGACAGTGATTTGTTCAGCAATACGAGGTTTATCAGCAATTTGCTGTTGTTCCAGCCATTTTTGCCGGGATTTATCATTTTTGCCCAATGCTGCCTGTTGCAAGGCTTCTAATGAAGCTTTACGTCCCTGTAATATTTGTAATTGATTTCGCTGCTGGTTGAGATCATTACTGAGTTGATGGTTTTTATCTCGTAGGTGGTGAATACCATCCCGATCCTGCTCAAGCTGCTGCTGCATTTCCAGAGTAATCTGTTCTGCTTGCACGACTGCAAGTTCAAGTTCAGACAGTGATTGAACAAGATGATCAGCAGACAAATTTTGCGCTTCATTTTGCAGCTTCTCTATACGCTGCTGCTGCTTATTGATATTTTGTTCATACTGACTTATTTTATTGCGTTCAATCTGTGCGTTTTGAGACGGTTGCTGGGATTGCTGAGTAAATTCATCCCAGCGCATTTGCCAATCCTGCATCGCCTGTTCATATTCTTCCAGCATCTGAGTGGATTGCTGCTCTAATTCACTGGATTGCTCAAATTCGGGTTCAATTTCATCCAGTTGTTTAATCAGTTGTTGTTGTTGTTCAATATCATCCTGAAGATGTTCATTCATACTGGTGAATGATAGCTCTGCCTGTGCCAGATCATCAGTGTGCTGCTGATGTTTTTCCCGAGCATGGGCAATTGCCTGTTCTACCCGCGCAATTTCCGCACCGACACGATAAAATTCACCCTGCACATTATTGAACTCATCATTGGCATCAATATGCAGTTCACGGGATTGTTCAATTTCTGCTTCAGTCATCCTTAATTGAGCAATAAATTGTTCCAGTGTCAGCTCTTTTTCCCGGATCAGTGCTTCCTGTTCTTTTGCTCGGGCATCAATAGCATCCCAGCGTAATGCCTGTAGCTGAGCTTTTTTTAGTCGTTCCTCTTTTTTCAGTTCAGTATAGCGCTCGGCCGTGCGTGCCTGTCGCTGCAAATGGGCTATCTGCTTGTCCAGTTCCAGACGAATATCATCCAGTCGCTCCAGGTTTTCACGGGTATGACGAATACGATTTTCAGTTTCTCTTCGGCGTTCTTTATACTTTGAGATACCTGCGGCTTCTTCAATATAAACACGCAGTTCTTCAGGCTTAGATTCAATCAAACGAGAGATCATACCCTGCTCAATAATTGAATAACTTCTTGGCCCCAAGCCTGTTCCTAAAAACAAATCCGTAACATCACGTCGCCGACAACGGACATTATTTAAGTAATATTGAGAATGAGCATCACGGTTGATACTTCTTTTAACCGATATTTCATTATATTGCGCATACTCTCCGCTTATGGTTCCATCTGAATTATCAAAAATAAGTTCAACCGTACATTGTCCTACGGGTTTACGACCGGATGAACCATTAAAAATGACATCAGTCATTGATTCACCACGTAAATTCTTTGCCGAGCTTTCACCCATTACCCAGCGCACAGCATCAATGGTGTTAGATTTACCGCAACCATTAGGCCCCAGAATACTGACCAGATCACTGGGAAAAGATAATACAGTCGGATCGACGAATGATTTAAAACCTGCAAGTTTAATTTTACTTAGGCGCATTACGTCACTTTTGGTTGCTAATAATCAATACAAAGGATGAAAGAATATATTACTATCGAACGGATTATTTTACCTAATGTGCCTAACCATTGCCAGAGTCTGTTGATATTTCAAATTTGAGCAGCTTTATCTCTATTCATGTGAATTATTTTAAGCAATAGTGTAAAATTTGCGCATTTTTAAATATCCTCATAATCAGGAAAACACCATGTCCACACAAGCCAGTAAAGCTCTCGAAACATTTGATAATCCCACACCTGAGCGTGATTTTACTATTCGTATTAAAGTACCTGAATTTACATGCCTTTGTCCAAAGACCGGACAGCCTGATTTTGCCACTATCAATATTGAATACATCGCTGAGCAACAATGCGTTGAACTGAAATCGCTGAAAATGTATATGTGGTCCTTTCGTAATGAAGGTGCCTTTCATGAAAAGGTTACAAATGATATTTTGACTGATTTAGTCGATGCCACACAACCACGATTTATGCGTATCCGTGCAGAATTTTATGTACGTGGAGGTATTTATACCACTGTAGTTGCTGAACATCGTGCCCCGGACTGGGTTGCTCCTATACCCGTGCACTTACCTTAAGTGTACCTCTGTGTTTAGCTTGGGTATCGATTTTGGCACCTCCGGTGTGCGTGCTGTGGTGCTCGACAAAGAGCAGAACATTATTTCTCAGGCGCAATCTTTATTAAAAAAAAGCACTGAATTTAAAAATAAAAATCAAATAGTTATAGGTTATTCGCAGAATCCACTTGAATGGTGGAAATGCTTTGAACAGGTGATATTTAACATCACCGATAATTTATGCCAGCAGCAGTTGCGCAGTGCAGATATCAGCCATCTGGCCATTGACGGCACATCGGCAAGTGTATTGCTGGCCGATGCCGACGGCAATCCTGTGACTGATGCACTGATGTACAATGATCAACGAGCCCTGTTACAGGCAAAGAAAATTCATCAATTTGCCCCGGAACATTGTGCCGCAGACAATATAAACTCCGGCTTAAGCAAGTTATTATGGCTGCATCATCACTATCAGACCCCCGATAATATCCACTATGTACTCAATCAGGCTGACTGGATCAGTGGTAAACTAATCGGTCAATACGGTAATAGTGATCATAATAACGCCTTAAAAATGGGCTATGACATGAATACACATTCCTGGCCGCAATGGTTATTTGCATTGCTAAAAGACAATCACATCAACAAAGACATTTTACCCCGGGTTTTTCAGCCCGGAGAAATCATAGCGACTATAGCACCACATATGGCTGACCATCTGGGATTAAGTCGACAATTAAAAATTTGTGCCGGTACCACAGACAGTACTGCAGCCATTATAGCCACGGGAGCTAAAAGTATTGGCCAGGCAGTAACTTCACTTGGTTCAACACTGGTGATGAAAATCATTTCTGCTAAGCCAATTTTTGATCGTCAATCAGGTGTTTATAGTCAACCCTATGGTCATTTATGGTTAGTAGGTGGCGCATCAAATTCAGGGGGTGAGGTCTTAAAGGGGTATTTCAGCTCAGAAGAAATGCTATTGTTGACTGAAGAACTGGATAAACGCCTTGCCCAGGGAAATTTATCCCTGCTTAATTACCACTACTACCCGCTTAAGCATATCGGTGAACGCTTTCCCATCAATAATGCTGAACTAACACCCCGCCTAACACCCAGGGCTAAAAATAATCTGGATTTCTTTCAGGCCTTATTAGAAGGCATGGCTGAAATTGAAGCAATGTCCTACAAAAAACTGGTTGAATTAGGTGCACCTCACCCCAATTTAGTAAGCAGTATTGGTGGTGGTACTACTAATAATAGCTGGCATCATATTAGAGAACAGATACTGGCGGTACCTGTTATCAAGGCTGAGCAGCAACAGGCAGCAACCGGCTCAGCAATACTGGCTCAAAGCAGCTGGTAAGTTTCATTTAGACAAGGAATTTTTATGGCTCAATGTAATAATCCACTAAACGGTGTTTCATACTTATTTAAAGCAATACCCTTATTAACACAAAAAGGCATTAAAAGTTTTGTCATTATTCCATTAATGATTAATATTCTGTTTTTTTCTATCGGCATCTATTTTGGTTTTACCTATTTTTCCGAATACATGGAAAAAATGCTCGATACTTCCGATTCATGGGCCTGGGTGGCAGCAATTGTAGATATGATAAAACCGCTGCTTTATATTATTTTTGGACTGACCTTATTTGTGCTGATTTTTTATACTTTTTCTATTGTCGCCAATATTGTTGCCGCTCCGTTTAACAGCCTGCTGGCAGAAGCAACAGAAAAGCATCTGACTGGAAAGCCTCCGAGTAATAGTGACGGCTTTAAACAAATAATGAAAGAGCTGGTACCGACCATATTAATGGAGTTAAGAAAGCTGGTTTATATGCTCCTCTGGTCAATTCCATTTTTAATCATGCTGTTTATAATTCCAGTGCTAGGTCCTGTTATCTGGTTTTTATTTACTGCCTGGATGATGTCCTTACAATATATGGATTATCCAATGGGGAATCATAAACTGAAGTTTGCAGAACAACGTAAACTGCAGAGCAGACAACGTCTGTTTTCACTGGGTTTTGGCAGCATTACCATGGGCGCATCAATGGTACCGCTGGTTAACTTTATTGTTATGCCGACCGCTGTCATTGCTGCTACTATGATTTGGGTTGATCAATATTCCGGGCAAAAGCCATAACAACTCAGTTTAAATAACCGTCCGGGAATCAATCTGCGGCAGATTGAACTTTTCGTCATAGCTAACATGGGTGAGGTACAGACCGCCAGAAGCAGCAGTCTTACCCCCCTTGCATCTGTCTTTTGAGTCCAGTACCTGCTTTGCCCATGAGACATCCATTTCACCAGCGCCAATCGATAGCAGGACCCCGGCAATATTTCTAACCATATGATGAAGAAAAGAATTCGCTTCTATATCAATATAATAATATTCACCATATTGAGAAATATTAAGAAAATAAACCTGTTTTATCGAGCTTTTAGCCTGACAATGAACAGTACGAAAAGCATTAAAGTCATGTTCCCCTACCAGAAACCGGGCAGCTTCCTGCATACGAGACAGCTCTAAGGGTCTGGAGTCCCAGGATACACGAGTATTTAAAAATGTCGGACGGATATTCCGGGAAAAAATAATATAACGATAACGGCGCCTCTGTGCTGAAAAGCGTGCATGAAATTCATCACTCACTGCCTGTGCCCACAAGACACTCACCGTTTTATTCTGTAAATAACGATTAGCGCCAAATACCCACTGACGCATAGTACGTTGCACACCAGTATCAAAGTGAATGACCTGCTCTGTTGCATGCACACCCGTGTCAGTTCGACCAGCAACCTGACATTGGCTAATGCTTTCATTGGCAAGTTTACTCAGTGATTTTTCAAGCTCTGCCTGAACCGTCGGTTGCTCACCTTGCTGTATTTGCCAGCCAGAAAAAGCATGACCATCATATTCAATGCCTAACGCAATTCGCATAGTGCTGAACCAGACTTATAAGGTAAAATAAAGGGATATGCATAATAGCAGTGGAAAAACAAACTGCTTTTTAAGCGGTGATTGTAATAATGTTATGCTGTACGATTTGCTTGCAGTATTTTCTGCTTCAGCAATAATTTCAGTCAGGATTATAGCAGAGTGGCGTACTAATTGAACAATGGATTGCCTTTTTTTTTCAATATATCCAGAGTCTTTAATATTATCAGACTGATGATTTTTTTGTCTGCTTTGTGTTTGGTAATGCTTGAGGCGTTCAGCGATATACTCGATATATTCTATGGTTAAAATGGCTCGAAGTGCCATCCTGTCTATTTCTATATGAAACAATTTCAACGGTGAGAACAACCACAATAAGGCTGCCAGGATTTGTTCCTTGCTGGTTGTTTTAATAAATAAGTTAACTGCAAAAAGAATCGTCAGTAATATAGAAATACGCATCAGACCGGGGATAAAACGCTGCTCAATCTGCGCTAAACTATTTTGTTCCTGGGGCAATTCGGGGGTGTAATAAAAATAAAGCAGTAATATAGATAAAAAAAACCATTTTAAGCGAACAGCCATTTTAACAGCGGAAAAAAGATATTCAGGTTGTTTGAAATAAAACGGTAATAAGAGTAAACACACGAGCAGTATGCTCAACCAACTGCCCTGTGTGATAAAAATTGTGACGATTATGAGACTAATAATCCTGATTGCAGGATGCATAATAAGACTTTATATTAACTAATATGTATTCCTGAATGTTAAAGCTTCTTCCCCTGGAAAGAGGCTTTAACAAATGGACAGCCATCAGGATGCAGTTTGATCCAGTAATGACTGAGCCTGTGACTTTTGCTCCTCATCACCTTCATCAATCACTTCATTAAGAATACTGCTGGCAGATTCCATATCGCCCATATCAATATAGGCTTTAGCAAGATCCAGTTTTGTTCCTACCGCATCCAGTTCAGGGAAATCATCTTCAAGATCATCAAAGTCAGCACTTTCATCCAGTAAATCCAGATCATCACCTTCAGTTGCCAGAGAATTATCAATTTCATCCGACTCTATATTTTCTAAATCAAGGTGATTACTCAGTTCCTGAGTGTCTTGCTGTGCACTATCATCGACAATGTCAAGACTTTCGCCTAATTCAAGATTGTCTTCAAGCTCAAGGCTGTCTTCATCTGCTATGGTATCGTCTAAATCAAGACTTTCACCTAATTCAAGGCTATCTTCAAGTTCAAGACTATCTTCAAGTTCAAGACTGTCATCTTCAAGTCCAAGAGAGTTTGCATCAAGCTCACTAGTATCATCTAAATCAAGGTTATCAATTTCCAGAGTGCCTGCATCAGCATCAGGTGCTTCATCCAGCTCTAAAGAGTCTTCCAGTTGCTGACTATCATCAAGGTTCAGGGTAATTTCATCAAGATCTAAGGATTGTTCATCGGATGCATCATCCAGATCATCCAGTGATAAATCAAAATCATCAGCTGTAGTGTTATGCTCCAGCGATGAATCAAGCTCCGTAGTATCCAGCGAAAATTCAGAAGTGACTTCATCAAGAGATAAGTCATCATCATTATCGACTGATAAATCAAATTCATCATCCAGGGAATTGTCATCACCCAGAATAGAATCTTCATTGAGATTTATTTCTTCACTATCAAGTGATAAATCATCCAGGGAAAGTTCATCATTTTCTAACTCAGTTGTTGCAACTGACTCTGCAGAACTATCGACAGTTTCATCAAACGAATCGGGCATATCGATATTAAGATCCAGTTTTTCTGCCCAGGATTTTGCTTTGGTCCATTCTGAACTCAGTTCAAAGTCATCGGTGGTACGTATTAACAGTTCCTTGACAACATCTGCCTGTAGTGCAAACGAATCTCTCAGGTTATCACCATGATACACTTCCAGCAGTTTCATCTGATAATCCAGACGCTCCGGTTCATTTTTTATCGCTCCCTGCAATAATTCTTCTGCCTGTTGATAGCGACCATAAACCATAAATACATCAGCTTCAGAAATAGGATCAGCCTCAGTATCATCTGGTTGCAATGATTCCATATCATCGGCGGAGAAATCGCTTAAAAATGATGTTTCTGTATCTGCAGCTAATACCTCTGTATTAGATTCTAATAATTCAGAATCATCTACATCAAAACCACTGTCATCATCATTGGTCATTTGTGAATCAAGGATTGATTCCTCAAATTCATTTTCTTTTTTGCCTCGTCCACGAAATCCTAACCAGGCCAGTA
>Ga0256844_10000576_pt1 | contig 14130 bp, 17 predicted proteins | sample MusselsmetaG_FD_189100 | JGI IMG/M metagenome (GOLD analysis project Ga0256844, IMG submission 189100) | Mussel associated microbial communities from hydrothermal vent at the East Pacific Rise, Pacific Ocean - Mussels | ecosystem: Host-associated > Mollusca > Shell > Unclassified ... | reverse complement strand
TACTTTTTTAAAAACTCTTTTCTACCAATAGTTTTAGTAATAATATCTTTTTCAATATCAAAACCACGTGCAGGAGAATACTCTCTACCATAAAATATTATTTGTAAGTGTAATTTATTCCATAGTTCTTTTGGAAATAAACGTTTTGCATCTTTTTCTGTTTGAACAACATTTTTCCCAGTGGTTAAATTCCACCGATACATTAATCTATGAATATGTGTATCAACTGGAAAAGCTGGAACACCAAATGCTTGACTCATAACAACACTTGCAGTTTTATGCCCAACTGAAGGAAAAGCTTCTAATTCTTCAAAGGTTTTAGGTACTTTTCCATTGTGTTTTTCTAAAATCATTTTAGAAAGACCATAAATTCCTTTAGATTTCATAGGAGACAATCCAACAGGTTTTATTATTGCTCTGATTTCATCTACACTTAGTTTAATCATATCAAATGGATTATCAGCCTTAGCAAATAAGACAGGTGTTATAGTGTTTACACGTGCATCTGTACTTTGAGCAGATAATAATACTGCAATTAATAAAGTATAGGGATCTTTATGGTCTAAAGGTATCGGCACTTTAGGATATAGCTCTTCTAATTTATTTATTAAAAATTGAACTCTTTCTCGTTTATTCATTTATGATTACTTTTACATCGGTAAATATAGAAAATTCAAAATTTAACATTATATAAAATATATATTATTATGATAACATTACAAATAGGTGATAAAGCTCCAAATTTTAATACCTTAGATCAAAATGGGAATGAAATTGAATTAAAAGATTATGCAGGCAAGAAGTTGGTGTTATTTTTTTATCCTAAAGCAAGTACGCCAGGTTGTACTATGGAAGCAAAAAATTTAAGAGATAATTATCAAGATTTTTTAGATAAAGGTTACTCTATTTTAGGAGTAAGTGCAGATAGTGCAAAAAGACAACAAAATTTTTGTGTAAAAAATGAATTACCTTATCCTCTTTTAGTTGATGAAGATAAAACTGTAATAAATAACTATGGAGTTTGGGGACCAAAAAAGTTTATGGGTAGAGAATATGATGGTATTCATAGAACTACATTTATAATTGATGAAAACGGATTAATTTTTAATATTATTACTAAAGTTAAGACAAAAGATCACGCTAATCAAATTTTTAATTTTGATAAAATATAGTGTTAAAGGAAGTGTATTTTAAATAAACTATTAAAAATATTTGTGATTCTTGTATTAATTTGTTTAAATTTGGCAAACCAATAATAAAATTTTAGTATTATGAGTGACGATAAAGGGTATGTAGAACAAGAAGAGATTTATTCTCAAACGATGAGAGCTGGTAGAAGAACCTATTTTTTTGATGTACGAGAAACGAAAGCAGGTGATTATTATTTAACAATTACTGAAAGCAAAAAATTCTCTAACGATGATGGTTCTTTTCACTTTAAAAAACACAAAATCTATTTATATAAAGAAGATTTTGCTGAGTTTAAAGATAGTTTAGATAGGGGAACTGAATTTATCTTGAAAGAAAAAGGAGATGAAGTAATCTCTGAGCGTCATCAAAAAGATTACGTTAAGCCTTCTAGAGAGAATGATGAAGTTGCTCCTGATAGTATAGATGATGCAGCTCCAGATAATTTTACAGATGTAAATTTTGAAGATATATAAAACAAAAAAACCTTGAATTTTCAAGGTTTTTTTGTTTTTAAATGGTTTATTTTATAATAAGCCATGATAAAATATGTAGTATTATGAGTTATAAAATACAAAGAGAGCCGTTTATTGTTCCAGCAACTGATGGTAAATTAATTGAAGAACATTTTGGTTTAGCAAGTATAAAATCAGATCTTAGTATTGCTAAAATGATAGCTCCTCCAAATTGGATTGAACCTTTTCAAGTCCCAAAATTTGATGAATATACTTATATTATAAAAGGTAGAAAGCAATTTGAGATAGAAGGAAAAATTATAATATTAAAAGAAGGACAATCTATTAAAATTAATAGAGGAACAAGAATTAGATATTCTAATCCATTTGATGAACCAGTTGAATACATCTCTGTTTGTTTTCCTGCATTTTCACCAGAAAAAGTAAATAGAGAAAATTAATTTCTAGAGCTTGCTAATAAAGTATTTTTAAGAAGCATTGCAATAGTCATCGGACCTACACCTCCAGGAACAGGAGTAATAAAAGATGCTTTTTTACTTACGTTTTCAAAGTCAACATCACCAGCTAAGCGATAACCACGTTTTTTTGTTGCATCATCTACTCTTGTAATTCCTACATCAATAATTGTAACACCTTCTTTTACCATATCTGCTTTTAAAAATTCAGGTATTCCAATTGCAGCAACAATAATATCTGCTTTTTTGGTGAATTCTTCTAAATTTTGAGTTCTACTATGAACTAAAGTTACAGTTGCATTACCAGCTTTACGTTTTTGGCTCATTAATATACTCATTGGTCTACCAACAATGTGACTTCTACCAATAACAACTACATCTTTACCTGAAGTTTCTACTTTATAACGTTCTAATAATTCCATAATTCCAAATGGAGTAGCAGGTAGGTAGCAAGGTAAATCTAAAGTCATTCTTCCAACATTAGTTGGATGAAAACCATCAACATCTTTATCTGGATTAACAATCATTAAAACTTTTTGCTCATCAATATGTTTAGGTAATGGTAACTGAACAATAAATCCATCAATGTCATTGTCGTTATTTAAAATTTCAATCTCATCTAGTAACTGCTCTTCAGTAATATTATCTGGAAGTTCAACTAAAGTAGAATTAAAACCTACTTTGTTACAAGCTTTAACTTTACTAGAAACATAAGTTTGACTAGCTCCATCATTACCAACAATAATTGCAGCTAAATGTGGAATTTTACCTCTATTTTCTTTTATTTTAATAACTTCTAAAGCTATTTCGTCCTTTATATCGTTTGATGTTTTTTTTCCGTCTAGTATGGTCATTTTTCAGGTTGTTGTAATTGCGAGCGATAGCGTGGCAATCTGTTACTTTTATATTAGTCTATTCTTCAAATTATTTCATTCCTTGCATCATTTGCATCATGCGTTTTCCGCCACCACCTTGCATCATTTTCATCATTTTACTCATTTGAGTAAATTGTTTTAATAACTGATTTACTTCTTGAACTGTTGTACCAGAACCTTTAGCAATTCGTTTTTTACGAGAAGCATTAATAATAGTTGGTTTAGTTCTTTCTTTTATAGTCATTGAATGAATGATAGCTTCAATACCTTTAAAGGCATCATCATCAATATCAACATCTTTCATAGCTTTTCCAGCACCAGGAATCATACCAATAAGGTCTTTCATGTTTCCCATTTTTTTAATTTGCTGAATTTGTTTTAAGAAATCATCAAAACCAAATTGGTTTTTAGCAATTTTCTTTTGTAGTTTTCTAGCTTCTTCTTCATCGTATTGTTCTTGAGCTCTTTCAACTAAAGAAACAACATCTCCCATTCCTAAAATTCGCTCTGCCATACGATCAGGATGGAAAACATCAATTGCTTCCATTTTTTCTCCAGTACCAATAAATTTAATTGGTTTATTTACTACTGATTTTATTGATAGAGCAGCTCCGCCACGAGTATCACCATCTAATTTTGTTAAGATAACTCCTTCAAAATTTAGAATATCATTAAAGGCTTTAGCTGTATTTACTGCATCTTGACCAGTCATTGAATCAACAACAAATAGAGTCTCTTGAGGTTTAATTGCTTTGTGAATATTAGAAATTTCATTCATCATTTCTTCATCAACAGCTAAACGTCCAGCAGTATCAATAATCACTACATTTTTACCATTAGCTTTAGCATGTTTTAAAGCATTTGTAGCAATTTCTACAGGGTTTTTATTTTCAGGTTCTGCATAAACTTCAACACCAATTTGTTCTCCAACAACTTGTAATTGGGTTATTGCGGCAGGTCTATAAACATCACAACCAACAAGTAATACTTGCTTTGCTTTTTTAGTTTTAAGATAATTAGCTAATTTTCCTGAAAAAGTAGTTTTACCAGAACCTTGCAATCCAGACATTAATATAATGGTAGGTGATCCTTTTAAGTTTAAACCAACAGTTTCTCCACCCATTAAATCAGTCAATTCATCTTTAACCAATTTAACCATTAATTGCCCCGGGTTTAATGTAGTTAATACATCCTGACCAATAGCTTTGGTTTGAATTCGCTTTGTAAAATCTTTGGCTATTTTGAAGTTAACATCGGCATCTAATAAAGCTCTACGAACTTCTTTTAATGTTTCTGCAACATTAATTTCTGTAATTTTACCATGTCCTTTTAAAACATGAAAGGCTTTATCTAATTTATCACTTAAATTGTTAAACATATTGTGTATTTATATTTTCGCAAAGATAAAAAAAAGCCTTAATTAATTAATTGAATTTTTTTAAAAGATTTTTTATTTTAAAATGAGCTAATTATTTGATAATAAGTATTAATTTTGCTGTAATTAACAATTTTAACAAATATACTATGGGAATTTTTAGTCGCTTTTTTAAAAAAGCAAAAGATGTTGCTGATGAGGCAATTGAAGTAGGTAAAGAATTAGCAGATAATGCTGGTGATATTGCAAGTGATATTGTAGATAAAACCAAAGAAGTTAGTGAAGATTTAATGGAAAAAGGAAAAGAGCTAGCAGATGAAGCAAAAATTATTGGTAAAGAATTAGCAGATAATGCAAGTGATATTGCAGGTGATGTTATGGATAAAGCTAAAGAAGTTGGTAGTGATTTACTTGACAAAGGAAAAGAAGTAGCAGATACTGCTATGGAAAAAGGTAAAGAATTAGTAGATAATGCACCTGATATGGCAAAAGATTTAGTTGATAAAGCTAAAGAAGTTGGTGGTGATGTTTTGGATAAAGGAAAAGAATTAGCAAATGATGCAGTTAAATTATCTGAAGATGCAGTAGCTAAAGCTAAAAATTCTTTAAATGATGTAACTGAAGAAGAGGAATAGTTTTCCTTTTATAACATATAAAAGCCTGATGGAATTTTTCATCAGGCTTTTTTAATATATAAATTCTTAAAATTAATATCCAGATGCTTTATCATCACCTCTAGGGTCAGCACCACCTTCTAATTTTCCATTTGGAAGAATTAAAATAGCATCAACTTTACCAATAACAGGAGCATTAGCTTGTTCTATTGTGTATCCAATTTTTTCTAAATTATTAAAAATATCTTTATTAAATGTTAATTCAAATCTGATATTATCAGGAAGCCATTGATGATGAAATCTAGGTTGCGAAACAGATTCTTGCATTCCCATATCAAATTCAACTACATTTAATATATTCTGTAAAACAGATGTAATTATAGTTGAACCTCCAGGTGAGCCTAAAACCATTTTAAGTTTTCCATTTTGTTCAACGATTGTTGGGCTCATAGAACTTAACATTCTTTTTTCTGGAGCAACTGAATTTGCTTCTGCACCAACTAATCCATAAGAATTTGCAACACCTGGTTTAACTGCAAAATCATCCATTTCGTTATTTAAGAAAAAACCACCTTCTTCTACATAAACTTTAGAACCATAAGCTGAATTTAATGTGGTTGTTACAGCAACGGCATTCCCAAATTTGTCAACAATAGAATAGTGTGTTGTTTCGTTACTTTCCCAACCTGTTAACTCACCATGAGATAATTCATTAGAAGTGTTTGCTTTATCAAAAGAGAAGTTTTTCATTCTATGATTTAAATATTCACTTGATATTAAGCTGTCGATAGCAATATGTATAAAATCAGAATCTCCTAAAAAATGAGCTCTATCAGCATAAGCTCTTCGTTCTGCTTCGGTAATTAATTGAACATATTTTTGACTATTATGTCCATATTGTTTTATGTTATATGGCTCAACGCTTTTTAATATCTGAGCCATGCAAATTCCTCCACTCGATGGTGGTGACATAGAATGTATTGTAGAGTTTTTATATTTAAAACTTATTGGTTTACGCCATATTGCTTTATATTTTTCTAAATCATCTTTTGTAATAACTCCACCTAAATCTTTAATATAGCTTACAAGTAAATCTGCTGTTTTACCTTTATAGAATTCATCTCTACCATTATCGCGTATTCTTTCAAGAGTTTTTGCTAGTTTTGGATATTTTATAACCTCACCAGCTTTCCATTCTTTATCTAAAAAGATTTTTCTTTTATTAGCTTTTTCAAAATTCTTACCATATTTTTTTAATGATGATGCTTGTTTTTTTGTAACGACAACTCCTTTTTTAGCCAAATCTATAGCTGGCTGAATTAATTCTTTAAATGGAATTGTTCCAAATTTCTCATGAATTTTAAATAATCCTGCAATTGTTCCTGGTACTCCAACAGCATTTGCTCCAATAGTACTTTTCTCGGGAATTACATTACCTTCTTTATCAATATAAAAATCGTGATGTGTTGCTAAAGGGGCTTTTTCTCTATAATCTAATGCGCCTACATTGCCATCTTTAGTTCTGTAGACTAAAAAACCTCCACCTCCAATATTTCCTGCGAAAGGATATGATACTGCTAAAGCTAAATCGGTAGCAATCATTGCATCAAAGGCATTTCCTCCTTTTTTCATTATTTCAATCCCTATTTTAGAAGCTTCTTCTCTTGCACAAACTACCATTGCATTTTCAGTAATAACTCCTTTTATTTTTTCTTGTTTTATTAGTTCTTCTTTTTTACATTGTATTGAAGAAATAATAATAACTAATAGTAATAGTATTTGTTTCATAAATTATTGTTTTTAATATTTATAATTTCAGATTTTGAAAATACAATTAATTCTTCAAAAAATAAAGTAAAATCATTTTCTAACTCTTTATAGTTTTGTTTTAAATCATTAATTGCTAAATGCATTTGAGATTTATTTTTAGTTCTCTTATTCATTCCAATGAGTGTTCTTTCGATTCCCATTAAATTAGCATAATTTGATAACCAATTTTGCTCCTTAATATATGGTAGAATTGTTTTTACTTTTTCAGGAAGAAAATCTAAATTTTTATTCATTATATTTAAAAAATCATCCTCTATTTTAATTAGAGTAATCTCAGAATAATTTCCCCAATTTTTAGCTAAAAAATGATCGTATAAAATATCGATTATTATTCCATCGTAATGTCTATATCTTTCATGTAGCCTTCGTTTACTTCTTCTAACTATAGGATGTTTATCAGTGAAACTATCAATATGTCTGTGTAAAATAATTCCGTTTTGAATTTTTAAAGGAAGATGTTTATAATTATTTCCTTTTATAAAATCAGCTATAAAATTTCCTATTATTAGATTGTCATCATTTTCAGATAAAAATATGTGTGCTAGATAGTTCAAATTTATTTTTTAGATTATAAATAAACAAAAAAATCCGTAGAAAACTACGGATTTTAATAATTATATAAAGTTTTATACCTAGTTATTCAACATAACCGGCATAACAAGCATTGTGATTTCTTCACCATCTTCAAGTCCATCAAGTGGTTTTAAAATCCCAGCTCTATTTGGTAATGACATATGAATTTGAACTTCATTTGAATTTAAATTGTTTAACATTTCTGATAAAAATCTAGAATTGAAACCAATTTGTAAATCATCTCCTTGATAAGCACATTGTAAACGTTCATCTGCTTTGTTAGAAAAATCAATATCTTCAGCAGAAATATTTAATTCAGTTCCTGCCATTTTTAATCTTATTTGATGCGTAGTTTTACTAGAAAATATAGAAACACGTCTTACAGAATTTAAAAATGAGCTTCTTTCTAATGTAAGTATATTTGGATTTTCTTTAGGAATAACTGCATCATAATTTGGGTATTTACCATCAATTAATCTACAAACCATTACACTATCTCCAAATGTGAATTTTGCATTTGAATCGTTATATTCAATTGTTATTTCTTCATCATAACTACTTAAAATACTTTTTAATAAAGTTAAAGGTTTTTTAGGCATAATAAATTCAGAAGCTTCATTCGCTTTTAAATCTGTTCTTGTGTATTTTACAAGTTTATGAGCATCAGTAGCAACAAAAGTTAATTCATCTGTTGAAAATTGGAAAAACACACCACTCATCACAGGTCTTAAATCATCGTTACCTGAAGCGAAAATTGTTTTTGATATAGCAGTTGCTAGAATATTACCAGCTATTTTAGTAGTACTTGGAGCTTCTAATTCAATAGCTTTAGGAAATTCTGATCCATCTAAATATGCTAATGAATATTTACCACTTTGTGAACTAATTTCTATTGTGTTATTATCTTCAGTCTTAAATGTTAATGGTTGCTCAGGAAATGTTTTTAGGATATCTAAAAGTAAACGTGCAGGAACTGCAATTTCTCCATTATCTTCAGTTTCAACCTCTATGATTGTTGACATAGTTGTTTCTAAATCTGATGATGAGACTTTTAATTGATTTTTACTTAGTTCAAATAAAAAGTTATCTAAAATTGGTAAAGTGTTATTTGAATTAATAACTCCTCCTAAAGTTTGTAAATTTTTTAATAATTGAGTACTAGATACTATAAATTTCATATTATTTAGTTTTAAAATACAGCTACTATATTGATAAATCTGTATGTTACAAATGTATTAAATTATTTTGATTGAATTAATGCTTTGTAGTATTTGTTTTAATAAAAGGATTATATTTTATTTAAAAAAAGAATCGACAAATTCTATTTTATTAAATACTTGTAAATCATCAATACCTTCTCCAACACCAATATATTTTACTGGAATTTGAAATTGATCGGATATTCCAATTACTACTCCTCCTTTTGCTGTTCCGTCTAATTTTGTAACAGCAAGTGAAGTTACCTCTGTAGCTTTTGTAAAAGCTTTTGCTTGTTCAAAAGCGTTTTGACCAGTTGAACCATCTAAAACTAATAAAACTTCATGAGGAGCATCAGGAATAACTTTTTGCATTACGTTTTTAATTTTAGTAAGCTCATTCATTAAATTAATTTTATTATGTAATCTTCCGGCAGTATCAATTATTACTACATCAACATTTTGTTTTACTGCAGATTGTAAGGTATCAAATGCAACAGATGCAGGATCAGATCCCATATCTTGTCTAACCATTGGTACATCAACTCTATCTGCCCAAACTTGTAATTGGTCTATTGCTGCAGCTCTAAATGTATCTGCTGCTCCTAAAAGAACTTTTTTACCTTTTTTATTGAATTGAGATGCTAATTTACCAATTGTAGTTGTTTTTCCTACGCCATTTACACCAACAACCATAATTACATATGGTTTTTTGCCTAATGGTGTTGTGAATTCAGTTTCATTACCAACATTAGTCATTGCTAAAAGAGCGGCAATTTCTTCACGTAATATTTTATTTAGTTCTTCAGTTCCTAAGTATTTATCTTTAGAAACTCTAGCTTCAATCCTGTCAATTATTTTTAGTGTTGTGTCAACACCAACATCAGAGCTTACTAAAACTTCTTCTAAATTATCTAATACTTCATCATCTACTTTAGATTTACCAGCAACAGCCTTAGATAATTTATTAAAAAAAGATGCTTTAGTTTTTTCTAGACCTTTGTCTAGAGTTTCTTTTTTTTCTTTTGAAAATATTTTTTTAAATAAACTCATATTTATAATTTTGATTATAAAACAAAAAAACTACTATCAATATGACAGTAGCTTGTTTATTCTGTATTTAAAAGAATTATTATTTGCTAAAAAATTCTTTAGTTTTTGAAGGATCCATGATTTTTTCAACAAAAATGTAAGCGCCTGTTTTAGGAGATTTAACCATTTTTATTGCTTTTGCTAATCTTTTAGAGCCTGTTTGTAATGATGCTACTGATTTCTTTGCCATGACTTATGTTTTATTATATTTTCATAAATGAAAATATCTTATTATTTAATTTCTTTATGAACAGTCATTTTCTTTAAGATTGGATTAAATTTCTTAATTTCCATTCTCTCAGGAGTGTTCTTTTTGTTTTTTGTTGTAATATACCTAGAAGTACCTGGTAAACCAGTTGCTTTGTGCTCTGTACATTCTAAAATAACTTGTATTCTGTTACCTCTCTTTGCCATAATAATTTATTTTTTTAAAAATCCTTTAGCTCTAGCATCTTTAAGAACTGCTGAAATACCTAATTTATTAATGTTTTTTAATGCAGAAGCAGAAACTTTTAATGTAATCCACTTATCTTCCTCTGGAATATAAAAACGTTTTTTCATTAAATTCGCATTGAATTTTCTTTTTGTTCTATTCAAGGCGTGAGAAACGTTATTTCCTACCATTGCTTTCTTTCCTGTAAGTTCACAAACTCTAGACATTGTTTTCTTTGTTTAAAATCGAGGTGCAAAAGTAAGTATACTTTACAAAACTCACAAACTATTTTTATTGTTTTTTATAAAAATATATTAATTAATGGTTTAAATGACTTTTTTAGTTAATAGTCAGACAGTTAAAATACTAATTTTTCCATTTTGTAGTATTCATTAATCTTATAATATCTTTTTCAATATATTTTATAGATGGATAAATAGAATCGTAGTTTGGTTGAGTATTAAAATATAATGCACCAGTAATAAAATGTTTAGTGCTATCTGTTACGTAGAATTGAATTGACGAAGCTGCATTACCTGTTACATTGCTAAGTTTTCCAAAAACTTTTTCATCTTTATTTTCAAAAGCATCATAGTAAATTTCATCAGCTTTTACAGCGTGTTTAGTGGTTAATTTTTCAGTATCTTTTAATAATTTTAGGATATTATTTTCAACTGGTATATAAGTGATATCTATTGTTGCTTTAATGTTAGGGTAATTAATTTTCATCCAATTTTTACTATTAACTCTAACTTTAGCAATTTTATTGGTTTCAAATTGGTAAGGATTTGTAACTGCTTTTTCATATTTAGCTTTTGGAAATTCTAATCTTAATAAGCCTGTTGGTTTAGGAAGTGCATCATCATTGTTGCAAGCAAAAAATGTAATTATGATTATTATATATATTGATATTTTCATTTTAATCAAGTGTTACTTTTGTTTGTTTAATTCGCTTTTTATCAAAAGTTTCAATAGTAAATGTTATATTCATAAACTTGATAAGGTCTCCTTTTTTTGGAAATTGCTCATGTATTTCTAAAATAAATCCTGCAATAGTTTCAGACTCTCCTTTTTCAATTTCGAAATCTTCTTCATTTAATTCTAAAATTTTACAAAAATCTTTAATTGATATTTTTGCATCAAATATATAATTTTTATCATCTATTTTTGAATAAGAAAAATCTTCTTCATCATATTCATAATTAATATCGCCTACTATTTCTTCAATAACATCTTCTAATGTGACTATACCTGAAGTTCCTCCATATTCATCAACAACAATTGCCATATGGATTTTTTTAGTTTTAAACTCATTTAGTAAATCATCTAATTTTTTATTTTCAGGCACATAAAAGGCTTCTCGTGGTAAATTTTGCCATTTATAATTTTTATTTTCAATATGTTCTAATATATCCTTTGAGTACAAAACACCTATTATATTATCTATACTGTCTTCATAGATAGGTATTCTTGAATGACCGTTTTTTGTAATTTTCTTTACTACAGTTTCAAATTTTTCTTTAGTAGATAGTGCAAAAACATCAATTCTAGGACACATAACTTGTATAGTTTCTGTGTTTCCAAAATTAACAATACCTTCAAGAATTTTTTGTTCTTCATCTGAAGTATCTTTACTTGTAAGTTTAAGTGCTTCGGATAATGTTTCTACAGAAATATCGCTTTGTTTTTTTCGTAATTTATTTTCAATAATTGATGTTAAATTCATTAAAGGGATACTTAAAAAAGAAAAAAACGAATTTAAATATTTTATAGGCTTAGCCATAAAAGTAGCGAATTTCATTGAATTCCTATTTGCATATACTTTTGGTAATACTTCGCCAAATAGAAGTAATAAAAATGTCACTAAAACTACTTCTAGTAGAAATTTAATAGTTTTTGACTCTATATTTTTAAAGAAGTAACTACTTACATATGTAAAAATAAGTATAAATAGTATATTGATAAAATTATTAGCTATTAAAATTGTAGCTAGTAATTTTTTCGGTTTTTCTAATTGATTTGAAACAACATCGATATTTTTTCTTTTTTTTTCTTTTGCAATATCCAATTGATGTTTAGATAAAGAAAAAAAAGCAATTTCTGCACCTGATATTAAGGCAGAAGAAATTAGTAATAGTATTAGTATAATAATTTCTAAGCTAACTTGCCAGTTTATGTAACTTATTAATAATAGGCTTGTGGGTTCTGGATCCAATTCTGTTGTATTTTTATTTAAAATGGTAAGTCATCATCTTGTTTGTTAGATGTTGATTGAGGTGTTGTAGGTTTACTATTTACGTTATTATCAGTAATTGTTTTAGCTCCTTTTTTCGTGTTGATAAATTGTATATCTATTATTTGTACTTCTGTGCTGTATCGTTTGCTTCCACTATCATCTTGCCATTGTCTTGTTTTTAATCTGCCTTCAGCATAAATTAAATCTCCTTTGCTTAAATACTTTTCACATATTTCAGCAAGTTTATTTCTAACAACTAAATTATGCCATTCTGTAGTTGTAACTTTCTCACCAGTTGTTTTATTGGTGTAAGAATCATTTGTTGCTATTGGAAATCTTCCTATAGAATTTCCTCCTTCGAAATAATGCATTTTAACATCATCTCCTAAGTGTCCAATAAGCATAACTTTATTTAATGATGCTGCCATTTTATAGTTTTATAAGAATCAAAAATAATAAAAATATATATTAATATTCAAATTAAGTTTGTCTATTTTGATTATATTATTTTTTTGTTGTGTTTTAATAATATGTTAAAAATTAAATATATAGCAATTTTAGATTAGTTGTTGTCTAATATATCAGGTCTAATATCTTTAGTGCGTTTAATTGCATTTTCTTCACGCCATTGATCAATTTTTTTAAAATTACCAGACACTAGTATATCAGGAACTTTATGACCTTTATAGTCTGCTGGTCTTGTGAAAACTTCTGGAGCTAATAAATTATCTTGAAAAGAATCTGTAAGAGCAGACATTTCATCTCCAATAACACCAGGTATTAGTCTTATAATGGCATCTGAAATTACTGCAGCAGCTAGCTCTCCTCCTGAAAGTACATAGTCACCAATTGATATTTCTTTTGTGATAAAAATATCACGAACACGTTGATCTACACCTTTATAATGACCTGTCAAAATAATAATGTTTTCAGCTAAAGAAAGTGTATTTGCAGTTTGTTGATTTAAAACTTTTGCATCTGGAGTAGTGTAGATTATTTCATCGTAATCTCTTTCTGATTTTAATTTGTTTATGCATTTTTCAATTGGTTCAATCATTAATACCATACCAGCACCACCACCAAAAGGAGTGTCGTCGATTTTACCATAATCATTAATGGCATAATCACGTAAATTATGAAAATAAACTTCAACTAGACCTTTATCAATAGCACGTTTAATTATTGAAAACTTAAAAGGACTTTCTATTAATTCTGGTGAAACCGTTATTATATCTATTCTCATGGTCTTTAGCTTGTTGTCATTGCGAGCGATAGCGTGGCAATCTTTTGTTACTTAGTCTATTGTTTTACTAGTATAATTATTTCAAATGTTTTTGAGCTTTATAAGATGATCTTACTAATGCGCCACTTTCTACATGTCTAAAGCCTAAATCAAGACCGATTTTTTCATATTTTTTAAACTGTTCTGGTGTAATGTATTCTTGTACAGGAAGATGTTTTTTACTTGGTTGTAAGTATTGCCCAATAGTAACAACATCAACTTTTGCAGCTTTTAAATCGTGTAATGTTTCAATTACTTCTTCTTCTGTTTCTCCTAACCCTAGCATGATTCCAGATTTAGTTCTTGGTAAACCACTTTCTTTAAGGTATAATAAAACCTCTAGACTTCTATCGTATTTAGCTTGAATTCGAACTTGACGTGTTAATCTTCTAACTGTTTCTAAATTATGAGAAACAATTTCTGGTCTTACATTAATTATTCTATCTAAATTTATTTTATTTCCTTGAAAATCGGGTATTAAAGTTTCAAGTGTAGTATTAGGATT
>Ga0256844_10000575_pt1 | contig 14138 bp, 17 predicted proteins | sample MusselsmetaG_FD_189100 | JGI IMG/M metagenome (GOLD analysis project Ga0256844, IMG submission 189100) | Mussel associated microbial communities from hydrothermal vent at the East Pacific Rise, Pacific Ocean - Mussels | ecosystem: Host-associated > Mollusca > Shell > Unclassified ... | reverse complement strand
CGAAGCGCCAGCCGATCGAGGGGCTTTCAGCAGCGCCGATCAAAACGCTGTGCTGAGAATTGCGGGCATTGCCAAGCACGGTGAGTTCCGCTTGCGTGCCGGGGCGACCGTAAAATGCGACTCCCTCTTGCATGACCATGCCGCCCCAACGCAGGTCAAGCTCAACCTCAAGTTTTGCGATCTCGGCAGCAGCGCCAAGCCCGGTGATGATGGTCTGATACCAAACGTCACCCATCGCAGCGATCGCGTCGTCAGTGTCGGGGTCCGTTGCGCCGGATGCCATGCCGGTCGTCACACAAGTGATACCAGCGGGCAAAGCCTCGCCTTGGTTATGATTGATTCGCAAATCAATGTCATTGCCCAGCGTGCCCTTGTTGAGCGCGGCGATCGTCACCTTGCCCACGGCTGCGGTAGCAGAAACAGGCAAGTTAGTTTTTTTGACGCCTGCGGTGATCGCTGCGGTGATGCCAGTGGCCACATCAGCGGCAGCATCGCCAGAAGCAACGGCGAACTCAAAACGCTCACCGCCGATATAAACGACCGCAACGCCGTCGTCTGTGGCAGTGCCCGAAAAAGTGAAATCGCCATCAGCGGCAACCGAAGCAGCGGCATCATCAAGCGCAATCGCCCACATTTCGGTGTAGGGATCATTCTTTTTGGCAAAATCAATCATGTCTGCAAGCTGGCTGCCGTGGCCAAAATACTCCTCAGCCTTCGATGCGCTGGGGATGGCTGTTGGGATTTTCTCCGCAACAGTGCCCGCAGTCAATCGCTGACCAATCACGAGGATTTTGTGCGGCAACGAAGCAACGCCTTGCACAGCGCGGCTGTTGTCAAACTCGACATAAACGCCAGGCGTCCGAATATCGGCGAGAATAGTGTTGAAACTGACGGTCATGGCTTAATCCTCCAGGGCCACAGATTTACTGAGGGGCCGGGTTGTTTTTTGTTTTTTCGGCTTGCTCTCTTGCTCGCGGTTAGGCTCGCCTATCTCAGCAGAACCATCACGCACGCGGCGGCGGTAATAGCTGCTATATGTCACAAACGCGCCAGTCAGCGGCAAAACCTCAAGCGTGTCGGGGTCTTTTACGCGGTGGCCTTTGAGCGGGTATAAATAGACTTTTTTCATGTCGCCAATCCTGTCAGGTGATCCTCTGCATCGATAACGTCGTCATCAAGATCGAGATCCCATTGAGCGTGGTAAGTGTCGAAGTCGTCAAGCTCGGACAAATCAAAGTCTGAGATGCTTTGGTCCTGCGTCCACGTCAAAGCCCACAGAGCTATGCCCTTGTTATCAATGCCGCCGCTGTAAATGTTTTCAGCCCTGAGATTCTCAGGACGAACAAGCGCCGACTCGTCAAAATCGTTTCCCTTTACCAAAACAGCAAGCGCTTGAATGAGCGTCAAAGCCTCGGAATCGCGGCGTGTTGAACTATCGCCCCTGGTCACAACGTAGATCCCCCATCGCATAGTGGCGACAAGGTCCACCATCGTGTCAACGATATTGTCTATTCCCAGGCACGCGACAAGCGCAGCAGGAGCCTTGACAGCATAGCGCCGGATCTCGTCAGACGTAAAACGCCCACCATGAACAGCGACATGCTTAAAACTCGACACGCCAGTCTCGACTGCATCCTTGATATTCTCGCGGGCTTGCAAAATAGTCGTCATCGCCACATCCCCTCGAACCACTCGCGGGCCATCTCTTCAAAATCGGCTTGATTGTCTGCCGAAATACCAAGAAACGGCCTGGCCGGGATGTTCCCGAAAGGAATAGGCGAACCTTTGCCCGTGCTACCATAAGACCCTTTTTTCGCGCCGTATTGGTGCGTCGGTCCTTTAATATCCGTAACGCCCCAAGAAACCTCAAGCCCGTCAACCGTATGCGTGATTGAGTCTTGCAAATGGCCATCGAGCACAAGGATCGAATGCTTGCCAGCTGATTCTAACAGGCCAGGGTGCGGCTCATGCCCGCCCTCGCCGTGCTTGCTTGCTGCGTACTTCGGCGACCAACTCGCCCAGGGCACACCGTCAGGGCTTTCTTTTTCGGTTTGGAATCTGCGGCTTGTCTGTCGTTCTGCGGCTGCGCCAATACCGTCAAGAAAATCTCTGCTGCCGCTCGTCACTGCACGCAAAAAGCGATGCAACGACACCTCGATCTGCGCAGTGCTTCCCTGAATTGTGAATGCAACGCCGCCGCTGATCATAGTACACCGAGATTATCTCGCGTCATGCGTCGCGTGTTGGCAGTTATTTCAATAGTCTTTGAGCCTGTAGCGGGGACGGCCAAGCCAAGGTTGACACTGCCGTCTGCAATGCGCTTGAGCAGCGCAATAGCGTCCTCGTAGCGTCTGCGCCATTCGTCAGTCAGCACATCATGCGAAAAACGAAGCTCATACATGGCCATAGTACAGCCAAGTTTGACGAGAATTTCAGGGACAGTCGAGAGAGGCACAGAATACCGCTGCGAGACATAAGTGTCTATTTCAGCAGACGAATCTGCGATCGCCTTCTCAACAGCCTCAAGGTCAAGCGCGCCATCAGCATCGCGGTCAGCAGCGAAGAGGAGCGCCTCATCTCCAAATCGATCCTCTATTTCTGCTTTTGATGCGTAGGTCACGATAGGCCTTACTTTTCGATGTGGATTTTTTGAAAGCGGAGATTGTCCTCGCCTTCAAGGCGCGCCATGTCGCTGTCATTAAAAGCGCTAAGCTCAAAATAGGACGCCTCTTTTTCAAAGCGAATACCGCAGCGACTAAACCCGCGAGGGCTTACTGACGAGATTCTTAAAACATCGCGAGGGCCAAGCTCGGCCAGACCTGTTACGCTGTCTTTCTCTCCGCCGCCTTCGGCATTGTCGAGACGATCCAAAAGCTCAAGGCGCGAGGTTTCAAGCTCGTCAACTCGCGCGACCAAATGCTTGACAATTTCCTCAAGCTCTTTTTTCGTTTTCTTTTCATCTGGCACTTTATCACCTCAAAAAGTCATTGAAAAAGGGGAGCTGCTGCCCGGCAGGTAGGGGCGGACCCACCGAGAAGCAGCAAGTTAAGATTACAGATAAGGAGTGACGAAAACCTCAACGGCATTGTGATTGATGTTCGATGCACCGTTGGCCAGCTTCTCAGTTTTGATAAGCTCAAGCGCTGCGGCTTCGTTGCTTGGGCCAACAACCAACAGGCGGGGCTGAATACCCAGGGGGTTGCCGCTGTCGTCAGTGACTTCGCGCATGGCTTGCTTGCCGGTTGCGAAATGAGCGGCGCTCAGGGTGTCTTTGCTGCCATAAATCAGCTGCCAAAGACCAAAGCCTGCGTTGTCGCGTGAGCGAATGCCGAACAGGAATTCATCTTCCATAATGGCATGTTCGTCGCTGGGCGAATTGATAAACTGCATTTCGGGCTTGATGCGCTCCTGGTAAATCAGGGGCTTCAAAGCGCGGCTGTTGTCAATCAAAAACCAGGGGTCACCGCCGCCGCCGCCGTCGTTGCTGTGTGTACTTCCGGCCATCGGGTGATCGGTGTCAACCATATACTGCCCATCATAGCAAAGCTCTGAGAAGGCAGTGGCGAGCAAAGCAAAAACCAGATCGTCAGGATGAATGCGCGCCTCGTGGCCCATGTCCTGCATCATCGGGGAGTAAATGCCGATGTTGTCGTCTTCAAGATTCTCGCGGGTCACTGCAACAGTGGCCTCGAATTTCTTGTTTTTGATCGTGTGGCTGTGCAGTTTCAAGGAACGGATCGCACGGGCACCGAGCCACTCGCGCATTTTGGGGAAGCTGCCAAGCCACCCGTAATCCTCGGAGCTGTTACCGCTGGGCACGTGCATCGCGACCTTGGTGTAATTCGGCTCCACTTTGTTAAAAGCACCCTGGAACAAGGCTTTGAATCCTTTGTAGTGGGCTGCGAGATTTGCTTTATTGATGAGCATCGTTTTGTCCTTTGCTTGTTAGCTTGTTTTCAGCTCGTTTTTTTAGCTCGTGATGTCGATCATGATGCGGGCCTGGGCGGATGCGTCGGTGTTCGTCCCGCCAACAACAGCCTTGATCACGTCGCCGACTGCAACGGTGTTCGCTGCGGTGGGGGTCGCGCTGTCAACGTCACCAACAGCAGAACCGGCTTGAGTGATCGTAATCACGCCGCCAGTGACAGCAGCAGCGCCGATGCTGAAAGTCAGGGTTGCATCGCCAGTGGCCAGGGCAGCCTGCTCAAGGACGCTGTAGATTTTGGTGATGTCGCCAGCGACGGGCGAAACGACATAATAAACAGCAGAGCCGTCAAGCGCCTCGGCTTCAAGGCCAAGGTAGGTGCGGCGGGTTTCTTTCAGCTCGACATCAATGTCAAACTCAACGAGAACCAGATCGCCGTACATGCCGCGACAAACGCCAGCTTTGACAAGCTCGCTGCTTGTGGTGGCCACGGTCTGATCATCCTCTACATAGACGACATCGCCCTCAGTCGTTGCATCGCAAGCATGCGTGCTGCTGTTGACCATCGCGAACACACCGCGTTTGGTTTCGATGGTTTCGCCATCGTCAGCATTATCAACGGTTTCCTGGGCAACGCCAACGCATTTCAGGCTGGCCGTATCAGCGGCGGGCAATGCTTCGGGCGTTCCGTCAATGCACACCATCGTTCCGGTGTAAATTTTGACGGTGTTTTTCATCGTGTAATTTCCGGCGAGGCTGTCAATCCGGACGGCTTCTCTGTCTGCGGCTGCTGCGGTCATTTTAATCTCCTGGGTTGCGGCTTTTTTTCAGCGCTAGTTTTGTTTTCTTCTTTTCTTAGATTTCTGTCGCCAGATATTCCTTTTCGTCAATACCCAGACGCGAACAGACTTCCTTCTCGACGTCGGTCAGCTTGCCAGTCTTGGCCTTGTCCGGCGCGCCATCTTTGCCGCGTGCGTTCTTGTCAACGATCACAGGCGCGGTTTCGATGTACTTCTCGAAGTTCTCGATCCCGTTTTCCTGCTTGCAGGCAGCGGCATAAAAATCCTTGCTCGCGGGAGCGATCTTGCCGTCCTTGATAGCCTGATTGATGGCCGTTTCGATTTCGGCGTCAATCTTGGCGGCTTCTTGTTCCTCAATCTTTTTCTCTGCGACATCGGCGCGGTTGATCGCCAATTCGAGATCGCCACGAGGAACAAATTTCGCCATGTCGGGAGTGTTCCGCGCGCTGTTCGCTGCCTTGATTTTGTCCTCAGCGCTTTTGACAGCGGCGCTGAGAGTATTGGCGGCTTTGATGACATCAGCTTCGGTTGCATCTTTGTCGAGACCAAGGGCTTTCAAAAGTTCGGGGTTCATACTTTCCTCTTCGCTGGCGTTCGCCTGGCTGTTAAGCGCCGTCAGGCGCAAATTAGGCTGGTTTGTCAATGCCACAGACAGCAGGTCTACGACCTCTTTGGTCGATTTCACCGCTGAAAAAACGGGGCTGATGTAGCGATAGTCACGGTTTTCAACTGCGGCTTTGCCCGACTTGTTCCAAGACACCTTACCCCAGATGCCATCAGCGCGCGCCTCGACGTCAGTCACCCAACCATAAGCGGGCGATGCTTCGCCGTTCGGCGCTTTGATTTCTGTACTGTGGTTGACGTCAATCGGTAGATCCTGACCAAGTTTCTTGAATGCTGCGACGACATCGAGCGGCTTGCTCATATTAAAGCTGCGGCCATCCCTGCCTTTAATATGCGGTCCTGCGGGGATTAGATGAATCCACTCTGGGGCCTCGCCTTTGGCAGACAGCATTTGACAGGCCGCAATGAATGTCGATTTCTTCATGCTGATATCGTGACCTGTTTTCGTTCTGTCACGCAAACATTTTTTTATTCGCATGTTCTGATTAGGCTATTTGCCCCAAGAATCGGGGACTCTGTCTTTTCCAAAATTGTAATTAAAACCGGGGTCTATCCCTTTGGGTATTTGCTCAACTTTTCCAGTTTTGGGATTTGTCCACGGTTCATTGTTGAGAGGTGGCCGATCAGTTGCACCTCCAAGTTTGTCAAATTCTCTACGACCGATCTGGGAAATATGACATTTGCATAGCCACCCATTCGGCGCAAAATGAGTTTCCCAAAACGAATCATCTGCGGGCAGTAAAGTCCCCGCCCAATCTGCGTGCTCTGGTCTATGATGCTCGCTTGGGCCAAGCTCATACAGCAGATAAGGCATCGCTTTTTTGGTGCGCTGTATTCTTTCCCATTGCCCAGCGGCGCGTGCGGTCCGGAGATTGGTGTCGAAAATAATCCTCAGCCGGTGCCGAGATGATTGCTCCTTGGCTTTGACGTCATCGCCCCATCCGGACTCCATCATCCGCGCCTTCACTGTCTTCTGCCAGCTTTGAAATGTCGTGCCCTCGACAATGGCCTTGTCTATCTCGTTGCGCACGAAATCGAGCACGTCAACTTCCATGAGCTTCGCTACAGTAAAAGCATAACCGTGTTCTTCTTTCCAAACGTCGAGATAATCAAAAGCTGGATAGAGCTTCTTGTCTCGGAAGAATGAAAGCGCCTCTTTTGGCACTGGCCCAGGTGATTGCGCTGGCATATTAAACCTCGTCTGTGGCGTCGCCAACTCCGCGCGCTTTAAACATCGCTGTCGCCAACTCTGTGATGACATCGGTCTTATCTAGGTCGCCAGCAAGCGCATTTAGCGCCTTTTTCACGTCGTCAAAACTCTTGGCGTGGTTTACAGCGTCGAGAATAGGCCGGAGCATTGGCCCCATAAACTGCGCTGCGTCGGCAAGGTGATCCTCGGTGATGTCGTCGATCACATCAGTTGTTTTTTTCGCATTCAGCGTTTTGCTTTTCTCTGCGAGCTTCATCAGGGAGACGATCATCTGCTCGCGTTCGCCCTTAATCGCTCTGTTTACGGCCTCTGCGATCTTGGCGTCTGTGTTATCGGGCGCTGGCTTCTTTGGCGGCTCACCGTCATCCTCAATAGGTTCTCCGTCTGGTTCTGGAGTCGTCAGCAAACGCTCGCCTTCCTCTGGCTCTGGAATGCCCCATTTGTCGGCGACCCAGCGCTCAGAAATGCGCACGCCAGCCTGTGCTAGCTTTGGATACTGCTCAGATAATGATGACAAATCCTCGACATCCTCAGGCTCGATAATCAGGCGCGGATAAACTTTCTGCGTGCCAAAATTCAGGTCAATAAATGGCTTGATGAGGTCGCGGTTTATCGTGTCGGCGAGCTGCTGTCCATCGGCTTCAATAAGATCCTGACGCACGTCCTCATGCACCTTCGCCTGGGCCAGGCTGGACCCGTCCTCGGTTGTCATGGTTTGACCAAGAACAACTTTTGATATTTCCTTGTTCACGAACTCGGCCAGGCCCTGAAACAGCGAATCACCACCCGTTGAATTTGCGGCGTTGATAAGCTCGACCTCCATTGATTTTGGGATAATGCCAGCACCGTCTGACCCCATCGCGCGCACTGCGGACAACAGCTTGCGCTGGTCGTCTTTAGACGCTGACTCGTCATAGCGACCTATGCGAGTGGGAATCCCGAACAGCTCGTTGAATGCTAACCAGTCCTTGAGATTGTAATTTGAAACCATGTAGCCGATGACTGCGAGCCTGGCCAGGCCGCCACGAATAGGCGCGCCCATCTTGAGCGTGGGCTTATGCAGAATCCATTTAAACGGCTGCAACTCCTCGCCTAGAGCCGTTTGCTCGTCTGTCAAAAGCCTGATTTGGCTGAGTGTCTCGCGGTCAACTGTGAAATGACGAGGATCGCGCCAACGGTATTCAGACGGCCACCACATAGGCTTGCCGTTCTTGACGACGCCAGTGTCCCACATGATTTCACAAGCTGAAAATGATTTTGAGATAGCATCAGACAGGGCGAAAACAAGCCCCGAAAAATGCGGCGTTTCGATAAGTTCGTCAACTGCATCACGCAAGTTTTCTTTTGTGTCGTCAGAAATCTCAACCCTTACCGGGAGCTTGCCAACAGCCAGCTTGCGCGTGCTGATAACGCTGCGGTAGTGCCAATAACGCTCTTCGATCTCCTCTGCTACCGTCAGATATTCAAGAATATCACCGCTGTCGGCCTGCTGTAGCACAGATAAAAGCCTTGCCGGAGTTAATGACCCGGCGACAGATTCAAAAAACGGCGTGCGAATACTACCGATGCTTGGCGCGCCAAATTCCTTTTTTAATGCCGTTGTTTTTACCGCTCGACCATACGCATCATAAATCATTAAAATAGCCCTATCCTTTCGCGCTTCGCAGCGGTGTATTCATAAACGGGTATTTCCATCTTACTTGCATAGTATGCCAAAGCTAGTGCGATCGCTGCATCTCCATGCCTCATCTTTGTTTTTCCAGATTTTTGCTTGTTTCTCAGTTCGACAGTTTTTATTTTCGGCAACTTTGGGATGCCATTAATCACCTGTAAAGACTGGAGATCGCGCAGCACGTCGGTGTCAAGAGGAATTTCAATCATGTCATCCTCAAACGCTGCCTTGAATTTCGGCAGGTTTGCCGCATACCACGGCTCATTGAGTGAAACAAGTTCAATGCGGCTCTCACCGAATATCTGCGCTGCCCTCTCTGCCAAAAATGCGCCGTTGCCGGTGGCGTCGAGGGCACCGAAGAAAAAGCGCGGCAAACGCTCAACGATGTATTTCAGAATCTGGGCTTGCTGCAAGTACGGCACGTTGCGCAACTCGACGATAAAAGGGACTTTTGACCTCAGCTGCTTTGTGATTGTGACCGGGGCGATCACCGTCAAGTCAGACACGCGGCCAAAATCTTCGCCAAAAGCGTGTGGTTGCTCTCTGGGCAGCTCCCGGAGGATGTGCGATAGATTCTTGCGACACCAGTCCGCAACGGTCCTCTCACGTGTGCCATCGTCAAGCATCGCAAAGTTCTCAGGCGCTTCAAATTGTAGCACAGGCGCGTCAAACATAATGTTCTCAATCAGCGATCTTGTTAGGTATGTGCCGCCGGACCTCGACGGGATGCACTTTAATTCCTCGTCGGCGTTTTCTTTGTAGAAGTCGAACAAGTCTGCGCGCCATTTTATCTCGGCTTTTTTACTCCATTTCTGGTCATTAATAGCGCAAATACGGCGATAAATCCCTTGCTCGATAGCTTCATCAACGTCGGTGTGATGTAGGCTGTACGGGCTTTTACCCGCCTTGATTTCATTAATCAGCGTATTGAATGGGTTATCTACGCCGTTATGCGTCGAGATAATGCGGACCTTGCCGCCCCACATAATGAAAGCGATTGCGGCCTTGAGCATTTCGCCCTGGTCGTCGTGAAAAGCAAACTCATCTAAAATAACACGCTCGCCCGGCCTGCCCTTGGACCTCAGGTTTCTAGGCATGGAGCTCAGCGCCTGGATTGAATGCCCCGACGGGAACTTTATCTTGAAAACTTGGATGCCACGCTCGTCCTCGTCGATGATGTATTCATCAATCTCTGACGCGGCCATTTGAAATTTCTTGGCCCAAAATGCGCAATCCTGAATAAACCCCTGCGTGGTTTCTTCGTTATAGCTGATATAATAAACATTTGCGCCGCTTGCTCTTGATGCATGAATTACGCTGTCAGCCGCCTCTGTCCAGCTTATGCCAATGCGCCGGGACTTTTCGTAAACCTTGACAGCGGAGTTGTCGGCAATCCACGCGGCCTGGTATGGCAGCAGCGCGCGAATGTCTTTTTTCTTCACTTTTTAACACCAAGGAAATCCTCAAGAAGAAATTCTGCGAGTTCGTCGCTGATTCCATTGGTAACGTGCGCGGTGATTTTGGTGCCTATTTCGTACTCTTTGACCAGCTTCATCGCTTGAATATCGCCGCGTATGGCCATAAGCACGAGAGTTTCGGCGATCGCTTTCGCGTTGCTGCCTCTTGCGTCCTTTATACCAAGTTTTTTCAGCTTTTCCCAGACTGCTTTTGGCGGTGCCTTCTCAAGTATGCGCCGCAGGTTGGCCTCAATGCCATCCTTCGCCCCCTTTGGCCGCCCGCTTGGGTTGCCGCTCTTCCCTTTTTTGAATCGCGTTGCTTCTGATTGTTTTTTCTTTGTTGAGGTCATTTTTTTGCCTTTTGTTTCTCAAGAAGCAAAATATGCTCGCCATTTTTCTTTTTTGAACCGCCAACACCTGTGCGCTGCGTCGAGTCCATAACCGGGCGCTCGCCTATCAATTCAAAACCAGTGATCGCGCCTATCCGTTTGGCGTCGGTTAAAAGTGGGTATTTATGCTCACTAAAATTAACAGCAAAAACACCGCCAGGCTTCAAGTGCTTATAAACCTTCTCAAGCATGGGCTGCATAAACCCATCACGCCACAGGCCATATTGCGGAAACTTATTTGTCGATGTGTTTTCGCCGTCGTATTTTTCGATGTCAAAGTATGGCGGCGAAGTTATCGCAAAATCAAACTGCCCCGAAAGTTTAACCTCTTCAAACGGCGACAATTTCAAGGACCATTTTTTATCCCTGATTTTATCCATTAGCCCGCCAAGCATTTTAACGCCATCCGCCGTTTGCTCAGCAGGGTCAACGCCAACATAAGCCCCGGCGTGCGAAAGAAAAAACCCGATTAAACGCCCGCCCCATCCATGACAAGGGTCAAGAACTCGCCCACCTATAGGGCAAAACTCGTTAATGTAATCTCTCGCGATCTCGTTGGGGAAGTCTAAAGGCAAACGCGACGCACCGATAGGGAAAGAAACTCTAAAAAACCAACCAAGATCGCAAGACTCCCTGACGGCCAAAGCGACTGCTCGTTCCGATACTGTGTCTATTTTTTCAAAAAAATGCCTAATCGATTTATTCGCCCCAGCAACCGACAACCTTTGCGGCTGCGCGAACATTAACGAATTGCGCTTAATTCTTGAACCAGTAACAAGCGCGCTTGCAAAGGATAAAATAAAGTTTAGCTTGCGCCCCGGTAAACCATAAACGAGGTCGGCATCCGACAAGGATTTTATATCTAAAGATTTTATCGCTTCGATAGTTCGCTTGACGATTGCGCCCATTTCTTCGGGGTCGTCTAAATGCTCAACACCGCGCTTTAATAAGTTGCTATCAACATCAAGCCCAAGCTCAGACAAATCCAAACCTAACTCAATATCCTCTCGTAAAACGTCAGCATCCCAATCAAGCCCGACCTCGCCCGCTCGGTTATCGGCATACGCAAGCTGTCGCGCCTTGCCTGTGGGTTCTTCAAGGTCGAGGTCCGTGCGCTGCACGACAACCAGCTTGTTGCCAGTAGTGGGCACAATCTGGACCTCAAGGCCTAGAGCCTCAGCTGCGGCCAGGGTTTTGTTCCCTGCGATGGCCACCCCGTTTTTATCGACGACAATGCTGCGGCCGGCACCGAGTTCCTCGATTGACTTCTTGACAAGTTCGCGGCCTTTTTTTGTGCCCCTGTTTGCGTTATGTTTGTCTTGCTTGAGTTTCATTTGATCCCCAATATCGCATCTTTGGCGTCAGAAATACGTTGCTCAAGGATAAAAATGCGCTCTTGCAGTTTCTTGACTCTTACATCAAGTTTTTTTCGCGCTTGCCTTTCGCGGTGCAAAGTCTTTTTGCACTCGTCATGTTGCGCTTTTCGCCTGATCAGTTCCTGTTCTACCCGTGGTAATCTTGCCATCTTTCTCGCCTCTTTTCGTATCTTGATGCTCGCATGATTGCGGACGATAAACTCAATATCCTCGGCGCTCAGCTTATCACGCCGCCCGCAATTCCACAATGAGTCTGCAATATATCCCTTACTCATGGATTCATCTCAAAACAAAAGTTTCCAAGCTGCTTTTGTACTGGCTTGCCGACAATTGAGAATACTCGCCCGCGCTGCAAGGGGCCGATGTTTTTTTGATAGGCGATAACCTTGGCCTGTAATAGCCCGGACAGGTCGCGCATGCCTCGCTCGTCTTGCCCTGTCTTGCATGTGCGTATCCAGATCAGGCTGCCAAACCTTGCGGTAGGGTGCAATAACTCACCAAGTGCGTCGAGGCATACGGCATCACCTCCAAAATGAATATGCCCAGGCGAACCATGCGACCAGATTTGCAGGTCGATGATTTGGTCTTGCTCAAATAGGCTCTGCCTGCTGCGCAATTTTTCCGCGAGATCATCTGCGCTTTCGACAGGGATGATCAAGTCAAAACTGTTGCGATGCAGATTTGCCCAAAACTTCCAAGTCCAGGCCACAAAACCGCTCTGCTTGCCATAAATCAAAACTTTCATCGTCAAATAACCTTCCTGATTGTAATTAAAACACCCTGATCACACATTATCTCGTCTGTCCAGTATTTGAAAACCTTGCCGCCGATGACCTGGCTGTCGTCGTGGTATGCAATACCTGTAAGCGCGTCGTGAACAGCTCTGCCGAGCTTGTCCTTGTCTGGCTTCTGTGTGTGATATTCCGGGGCTTTCTTTTTCAAAATCCCAGCATTGCGCCCTGTTCCGAAGTGCGACTTTGGCCGTTCAAAATAAAAAAGCATGTCTACAATGACCGGCACGCCTTTTTCGAGAAATTCAACCTGTGCAATTTTTGCAACAGTTGCGACCTGAGCTTGCCAGGGCTTGAGGCCCTTCGTTGTGGAAGTGAGTATTGCCCTGCGCCCCTTGCAATACCCGTTCATGCTGCCCTTTGGCCTTGGCTTCCCGTGAACAAAAAACTGTTTTAATACTGGATTCATGGCTGATATAACCCGTGCGTGCTGGTGGGGTCACCATAAATAAAATCGCTTGATGTTTTTTGCGACTTGATACCCAGACGCTTGCACATCTTATTCACGACCGAGCTGCCGAACCCGAACCGTTCTTGAATTATCGAAGTGCTTAGCGTGAGCACGCCGTTTTCTGTGTGCAGTTTAATTACATGCTCAAGCCGCTTCATTTTTGCGTCTCGGATATCGTCCTCGAATTTCGAGTGCTCTTTGAGTTGGCTTTTCTGGGTGAGTTCGTCTTTCATCGTTGCCCCGTTCATATTAATGGTTGCTTAATTTATCATCAACTGCCGTTCTAATGTAATCGGTTAGGGTTTTGCCTTCTTTCTCAGCAGCTGCGAAAATGGCCACCTTCTCTGCGGAGGTACATCGATACCTGATGTAAGAATCGAATATCAGAGGTCGGCCGTTTTTTTGTTTTTGATTTGTTTTTGTCATAAAACGAGTGTTGCAACATTAACCATATTTTGTCAAGTTTGGTGGAGATAAATTTAAAAAAAATCAATCTAAAATACTGTATCAAAATTGCCACATCGTTTCGTAACAGTATGCCCTCTCTTAAGAGAGAGGGCTATTACGTTACGCAACAGACGTCTTGTCAAAATATAGGTAATAATTGTTACGAGCATAAGATAAATATATGAAATCATTAGGTAACTTTTTAACTCGTTACGTAACGTTACGAGCGTTACGCCGCTGATTTTGAGATTTTAGGTTCCAATGGCTCGTTACGTCATTATTTGAGATTTTGAGACCATATTCGGCCTTCTCAATTAGTCCTGCGAGGTGCAATGATTTCAAAAAATTGCCGCTTATTTTGGCATATTGCTCGGCTGATTTCTCGGTTTTGCAATAGTCATTTTCTAGCAGAAATTCTTTAAATGCAGATTTTGATATATAAGGAGCATCGTCTATTTTCTCAAAACCGGACCTCTCCCAGGCCAAATAAAGAGAATTTAATTTCTCGTCAACCTTGGTTGTTTTGCGCCCTGCTGTGGGTTCATCGGTGCCAACAATCACCGCGCTGGTGATCGCTTCGCCATCCTCGTCAAATCGCCCTGGCAATACTTGAGACTCCAGCTCTATATATATAGGCTCTGAAAGCTCTGCATCTTTGCTCTTTTTTTGCTCAATTTTGATTTTATCATCTGACGCAGGTTGAACGCTGATTTCAATATCAAGCGCGCCCTTCCATGCTGACGAGCCTCTACCTCTGCCCTGGGCCTCTGCACTGACTCCTGTATGGTGCACAAGCAAGACGCTGCATCCAAACTCTTCAATCAACTTTGAACAGCTATCAAGCATCTTTTTGACATCGGTTGATTTGTTTTCATCACCATCCAAAAACCTGTGCAGTGTATCCACGATAACTATTTTTGGGGTAGACGGCAGGCTGCGCAATGCGTCAGCCGTGGTCATATACCCGGCAACAGTATCGAGGTCTGTTCCGTGTCG
>Ga0256844_10000574_pt1 | contig 14153 bp, 14 predicted proteins | sample MusselsmetaG_FD_189100 | JGI IMG/M metagenome (GOLD analysis project Ga0256844, IMG submission 189100) | Mussel associated microbial communities from hydrothermal vent at the East Pacific Rise, Pacific Ocean - Mussels | ecosystem: Host-associated > Mollusca > Shell > Unclassified ... | reverse complement strand
GCTAAAGCTGACGTGATTATGATTCTTCTTCCAGATGAAAATCAAAAAGAGATTTATGAAGCAGAAATCGAGCCAAACCTTAAACAAGGTGCAACTATTGCATTTGGACATGGTTTTAACATTCATTATGGAAGAGTAAACCCAAGAAAAGACATCAATGTAACGATGATAGCGCCTAAAGCTCCAGGACATACTGTACGTTCTGAATTTGTAAGAGGTGGTGGTATACCAGATCTTATCGCTGTGGGTCAAAACCCAAGTGGTACCACTAAAGAGCTTGCTCTTTCTTATGCATCAGCTATCGGTGGTGGTAGAACTGCGATTATTGAAACAACTTTCAAAGACGAAACTGAAACGGATCTTTTTGGAGAGCAAGCAGTACTTTGTGGTGGTGCAACGGCACTTGTTCAAGCTGGTTTTGAAACACTTACGGAAGCTGGTTACGCACCTGAACTTGCATACTTCGAATGTCTTCATGAGCTTAAGCTTATTGTTGACCTTATGTTCGAAGGTGGAATCGCTGACATGAGATACTCTATCTCTAACACAGCTGAGTATGGAGATTATGTTTCTGGTAGTAGAGTAATCAATGCTGAGTCAAAACAAGCGATGAGAGATATCTTAACAGAAATCCAAGATGGTAGATTTGCAAAAGACTTCATCTTAGAAGGTCAATCAGGTTACCCTCGTATGAACGCGGAACGTGCGAATGATAAAGAGAAGTTAATTACTAAAACTGGTAATTCTCTTCGTGAAATGATGCCGTGGATTGGTAAAAGTAAAATCGTAAACCAGGAAACTAACTAATACCCTCAATGGGTCTGTTTGGTCAGCTACCAACGTAGCCTCTCTTTCAAAAACCTTCAAACCTACAATAAACTAACTGAAAATCTTGGTTAGTTTAAGTAGTGAAAATTTATCCAAATATTCAAATTTGAATACAACTCAACAAAAACTTGACTTTTTAATTGTATCTATTCACTATTCACTTCGCGAAGCGACACTTTGCTATAATACTTATAAATAAAAAACTAGTGGATTATATGGCAACGAAACCTACAAAAAAGCGCAAAACATCATCTTCTTCTAAAAGAAAGCCTACACGTAAAAAACGACAAAATAAATCAACATTTAAGCGTACTATACTTATCTCTCTTTTGAGTTTTACTTTATTGTTATTTATAGGGTTAGCATATTATTTTACTATATATAATAATGAAAAATTTCATGTTAAGTCAGAAAAAAAAGGACATTATGGGACCAAGGAGATGTTAAATGATTTGGCAAAAATAAAAGTGCAAAAACCTCAGATACCTATCAAGCCTAAAGAGATAAGTAAAGAAAAGAAGTTTGAAATGCACATAACGGATGCTAAAAAAGCAGCACCTTTTAAAGAGAGAGGAGAGATAAAGAAAAAAGAGCCTATCGCTAAAAAAGATCTTACTTTAGCCTATCGTGGTAAAAAGCCTAGACTTGTGATTATCATTGATGATGTACATACAAAAGCACAGATACAAGCTATAAAAAATTTGGGGTTAAAAATAACTCCATCTATTTTTCCTCCATATGCTTTAGCAAAACACAGTAATAAGTTGGCTAAACAAGTTAAACATTTCATGATTCATCTACCGATGGAGTCTGGGAATAGGCAGTTAAATAAGCAGACTAAAACATTGATGACTTCATTTTCGGATGAACAGATTGCTGATCGTGTTATGGAAATACGTGCCCTTTTTCCTCGAGCCAAATATATTAATAACCATACAGGTTCTGTGTTTACTTCTAATTATAGTGCTATGAAAAAACTCTATATAGCATTAAAAATGGAGGGTTTTACTTTTGTAGATAGTTTTACAGAAGCAACATCAAAGGTACGCCAAATTGTGCATGAGTTTGGTGATGCCTATGTAAGACGTGATATCTTTATAGACAATACCCATAATGTGAACTATATACATAAACAATTAGCTATAGCAGTGAAAAAAGCCAAAAAAAATGGTTATGCTATAGCTATAGGGCATCCACATAAAGTAACTATGCAAGCACTTGCCTCTGCTAAGCCCATTTTGAAAGAGGTTGAGTTAGTATATATAGATGATATTTATAGAAAGAAGAAATAGATGAAAGGTATTTTAATTGCTATCGTGATAGGTATAGGTTTCTTTGGAGTATCTCTTTTAGGATTTACGCTACAACATGCTATTCTCATAGGACTGGTGGCATTTTTGGTAACACTTTGGACGAATGAGGCAATGCCTTTAGGAGCAGTGTCTATCTTGCCTATTTTACTTTTCCCCATCTTTGGTATACTTAACACCGCTGCTGTAACAGCAAATTATTCAAAGTCAATTATCTTTTTGTTTTTGGGTGGTTTTATGCTTGCTATAGCCATAGAAAAGATAGGATTGCATAAGTATTTTTCTGCCAAATTACTCAGTTTTTTCCCTAAAACAGCTAGAGGGATTATCTATGCATTAGCCATAACATCTGCACTTTTAAGTTCTATACTTTCCAATACAACCATCACACTTATGCTTATGCCTATAGCACTTTTTTTAAGTGAAAATGTGAAGTTAAAAGTACGTTTTTTACTTGCTACTGCGTATGGAGCCAGCATAGGAGGCATACTGACACCCATAGGTACAGCACCAAACCTTATATTGCTTGGTTTCCTAGAAGAGCATCAACTTCCTATACTTGCCTTTGGTGAATGGATGATAGTGATGTTACCTGTGGTTGGATTGATGTTGCTTATTATGCCTTATCTACTCTCTTTTGGTGTGAGTGATGAGTGTGTAGAAGATGTAAGCCATGCTGCATCAGAGCTGACTTCATCACAGAAAAGACTTTATGTCATTATAGGAATATTAGCTTCGATACTTGTAGCCAATACCTTTATGAAACAAGCGTTTGGTATGGCACTAGATGAAAAACTTGTGTTACTAGGCTTTGGACTCTTGATGTTTGTACCTAAGGTAGGTTTTTTAGAGTGGGAAGATACTCGTGTTATGCCTTATGAAATCATTTTCTTATTTGGAGCAGGATTTAGTATTGCTACTGCTTTCTCTAGTACAGGTTTAGCAGCAGAGATTGCAACAAAATTAAGTTTTATCTCTACTTTACCCCTATTTTGGATGTTTGTAGTTGTAGCACTTTTTGTAACTTTTTCTACTGAAGTGACCAGTAATACGGCGCTTACTTCTATAGCCATACCCATTTTTTATGAGTTTGCTAAAACGATGCCAGAAAATGAAGGTACTATGCTCCTCATGGTAGCTACGGTTGCAGCTTCTTATGCTTTTATGTTGCCTATAGCAACGCCTCCAAATGCCATAGTGATGTCCTCACGCGTGATAAGTATTAAAGAAATGGCTACAGTAGGATTGAAATTAAACTTTATCGGTGTTATTGTACTTTCTTTGATCGCATATTTTATTTGGAGGCTGCTACTTTAGAAAAAGTATGACAATATGCAATATTTTTTACTTTTTTGTTTTTTCTTTGTTATGATAAACCCAAACTATACAATAACATAAAGGGGATAACGATGAGCCAAAATATGAATGAGTACATTTCTGCACTAGAGAGTATGAAAAAATACCCTAAAGAACTTTTTTATAAAGGAAATCTAGCATTACTGCAGCGTCCCAAAGTTTCTATTGTTGGGAGTAGACGTTTATCTAATTATACTCGGGAGTTTACCTATGCACTTGCCAAAGCACTTGGACAAAGAGGTGTATGTGTGGTAAGTGGTGCCGCCATGGGTGTCGACGCTATAGCACATGAAGGAGCAGGAGTAGACAATACAATAGCAGTTGTAGCCAATGGGTTAAATATACGGTATCCAGTTATTAATAGAGTATTGATTGAAGGTATCGAAAAAAAAGGTTTAATACTGAGTCAGTTTAATGATGGATTTAGGGCTACAGGATGGAGTTTTGTAGTACGTAATGAGTTAGTTGTTGCACTTGGAGATATGCTTATTGTAACTGAAGCAGATTTAGATAGTGGTTCGATGCGTTCAGTCGAATATGCACTTTCTATGGGCAAAGAAATATATGTTTTACCTCAGAGATTAGATGAGAGTTTAGGTACCAATAGGCTATTGCAAGAGGGAAAGGCAAAATCTATTACAGATATTGAAACCTTTACATCGAGATTTGGAGAGTCTGTGAGTGTAGAGGTAGAAAAAGATGCATTTTTTTATTTCTGTCAGACCTCACCTACCTTTGATGATACACTAAGTAAGTTTGGAGATAAGGTGTATGAAGCTGAATTAAATGGACTTGTGACAATACACAATGGTATCGTACGATTAAACTAGTTTGCTTTAATCAATTTACTAGGGTATGTACTAGAGTTTTTTTCTTCTATATGAGAAATACCATTTATTTTGAGTTTAGCCACTTCGACCTTGGCTACTTCTTCAGCAATTTTAGCCAACATATTAGATTTTGTGATTTCAATATTGGCTAAATAAGAAGAGATATTTGCGGTTGCTTTGGCTTTGATTTCCTTAAGCATCTCTTGACTTCCTTCTGGTAAAAACTCTGTAGCGTCGGAAAGTGTATTCTCCATGGAAGATTTGGTTACTTCAATGTAAGAAACAGCTTTAGCTACCTCTGCTTTTGCCACAGCTTTTGCTATTTGGATAGCAGATAGGTTCTTAGCAATGGTAAGTGTTTCTTCAGGATGCTGAATCTTTGATGCAGGCTTTGTTTTACTTACTTCAACCCGTTCTGTAGCTTCAACAATGGCTTTTTTTGCTTTTGCTTTTGCGATTTCAACTGAAGCAACGGCATCAGCAATAATTTTCATAGAAGAGGGATCAAGTGTATCAATGGCTTGGGTAATGAGTGTCATAGCCTTTGCTTTTGTAATTTCAATCGCTGCAGTACTTTTCGCAATTTCTGAAAGTGCATGGGTCTCAATAATTTGGGTATGGATAGAACGGTTATTATCTAGATTAGAGCTTCTTGCTTTATCTACAGAAGTTATCATAGATTTTAGTGCAGAAAAGGTCTCTTCTCTTACCGTTTCAACACGCTTAACGGCATCTTTAATATGTGTACTCATATCTTCTGGAATATTTGTATCTTCTTGAGATGCACTGAGTAATGTTAGGCTAGTCACTAAGAGTAGAAGTGCTGAATGTTTCATATAATATCCTTCATAATTAAGATATTATATGATGTTTATCTATAAGATAGATTGATTTATATAGGATATATGGAGAATTATATGGAGATGTTACCCCTGCAAGGAGGTAACAGATAGGTTATTGATTATTTACTGATGTTTCTGTCTATAGGTTTGGTTTTGTTGCTTTCTGTAGAAGGTGTTGCTTTAGGTGTAGCAGAGAGTTGAGTAATAAGTTCTTCTAGTGATGACTCTGGAAGCATACCTGCTTGGACAAATTGTACATTCCCTGTGGTATCTAGTGCTACTAAAAAAGGAATACTCCCTCTCCATTGTGCTCTTTGTTGGATATAGCTTACTAGTTCAGAAGCAGTTTCTTCTGAAACCACAATGTAGTTCATACCTTTTTCTTTTACAAATGCTGTTGCTTGAGCGGTATTGTACCCTTGTACTTCAATAGAAATAATTACTAGTGTATCTTTATATTTTTTTTGTAATTTAATAAGATGTGGAATAGAAGCTAGACAAGGTGGACATTTGTGACCAAAAAATTCAAGGAAAATCACTTTTCCTTCTAGTCCTTCAATCTTTAAGCCTTGTTCTGTACCTTGTACTTTATATGTCTTTCCATTGGTATCCGTCATTGTCATTACTGGTTGAGTAGGTGTACTCTCAACTGCAAATATAGTCGTAAATAGAAACAATGTAGTGAAAAGTATTTTTTTTATCATAAATGAACCTTTTATTATTTTGAATTATTATACACAAATAAAATGTAGGAATTGTGTAATTGTAAAGTATTTTTGTTTTCAAAGAGCATCTGGAAACAAAAAGGAGGAAATTTTTTAAAAGGAGACCTAAAATATTTAAAAGGGAGGGGAAAATTTTAGGTGTCCCAGATGCTCTTATGAAAGTATTATAAAAGAACAAGGTTAACCATATGCAAATAAAGAGACATGATAGTATAATGAGAAAATTTATTTTAAGGATATAAAATATGATTAGAAACTTTTTACTTATGGTACCTTTGTTGGGTATGATATTACATGCGCAAACATTAGATAAAAAAATAGGACAGATGCTTATGGTTGGCTTTCATGGCACTACAGCACATGCAGATACACAAATATGCAAAGATATAAAAAAATATAATGTAGGTGCAGTGATACTATTTGATTATAATCCTGTGAATAAAAATAAACCTAAAAATATAGCAACGAAAAAACAATTGACAAGACTAACAAAAGAACTTCAAGCTTGCTCTGCTGATGGGAAATTACTTATCGCTGTAGATCAAGAGGGGGGTAAAGTGCAAAGACTAAAAAGTAAATATGGTTTTTATGGTAAATTCCCTAAAGCTTCCGATGTGATAAAAATGGATCAAAGTCAAATTAAAAGTACTTACACTAAGATGAGTAAAGAACTTAAATCTGTAGGGATTAACTATGATTTAGCCCCTGTGGTTGATTTGGATATAAATATGAAAAACCATGTTATACATGGTTTGGGACGCTCTTTTGGTAAAAACCCTAAAACTGTAGCCAAATATGCAAGTATATTTATAGATGCAATGCACAGTAATGGCGTACTTACTTCTATTAAACATTTTCCAGGACATGGCTCTTCTGTAGGAGATACACATAAAGGATTTGTTGATGTAACAAACCTTTGGAAAAAAGTAGAGTTAGAACCATATCATTTACTTAAAGATAAAGCGGATACGGTTATGGTAGCCCATGTATTTAACAAAAAACTAGATAAAAAATATCCTGCGAGTTTATCATACAAAACGATTACTACCATGTTACGAGAAAAGTTAGGATATCAGGGGGTTGTGATTACTGATGATTTACAAATGGGTGCGATAAGTAAAAAATATGGTTTGAGAAATACACTTAAATTGGCTATTAATGCAGGTGATGATATTTTACTTATAGGAAATCAACTTGATCCTAAAAAAGTAAAGAGTACTAAAAAGCTAGTGAACACAATACGCTCTTTGATTAAGACAGGAGAGGTCAAAGAAGAACGTATAGATAAAGCCTATACGCGGATACAAGAATTAAAATTAAAACTATAAGGAGATAAAGTAATGAAAAATATTTTATGGAAAATAATAAAATATGGTCCAATGTTATTTGGACTTTATAAAAAGTTTAGACGAAAATAAATTAAGAGAGATAACGCTCTAAAATAATTTTTGCGGCGATGGAGTCTATTTTCCCATCTTTTTTATGTCTAAAAATACCTTGGGTGAGCTCTTTTGCTTCAACACTAGAACTTTGCTCATCTTGATATGCTACCTCTATCTCTAGTGCAAGTAATGAGACAAAATGTTTAATACGTCTTTCCATCTCTGCTGAACTTTCTGCATCTTTAGGTAATCCGACAATAAGTTTTTCGATTTCCCACTTTTTCAAAAACAATACCACATCACGTGCAGCTTGATTACGGTTTTTTCTGAGGATTGCATCTTGAGGTAAAACGACTTTGCCATCTAGTGTGATAGCAACACCAATACGCTTGAGACCTACATCAATACAGGCTAGTTTCATTAACGTATTTCAGCAATAAAGGCATCTTTTTGGATGCTTTCTCTCACTTGGGACAATACAGAAACAGTAGATGCTCTTGTCTTGTATGGCCCAATGAGAAGTTTAGAAATTTGTTTACCATCTCTAGGAAACTTAATAATTTTATAGTGGAGTCCATAGCGTTTAATCTTATTGATAAGTGTAGTTTTAGGATTACCAATAAAGGAGCCAACTTGAACATAGAGGTTACCCCTTGATGAAGATTGTTCAATCTCTTTCAGTGGTGCTTTGATGAGTATGGCTTTATTTTGAAGCGTTATCTTGGCTTTTCTAATTGGTTCAACTGCTTTTACTGCTTTCCATGGTGTCTGTATTTTAGGCGTCTGTGCATTAGACGCAATCCTCGTAGTTGAAGGAAGGTAACGACGGCAAATACGAAGTCGTTTTTTGTAGTAACGTGAAGTAAAGAGATTGGAATAAATGACTTCATGCTTTACTGTGCTTGCATGTGTAAACCAACCATCACCAAGATACATACCTACATGGGTGATTCTACGTGAACTTCTTTTGTTCGTAGCAAAGAAAATAAGGTCACCATATTGTAATTCATTTGCGGCAATACGTTTACCCACTTTGGCTTGATTTCTAGCAACACGAGGAATTTTAATGCCCATGCTTCCATAAAGATAATAGGTAAAACCAGAACAATCAAAATTATTTGGCCCTTCTTCTGCCCAGACATAAGGACTACCTTGTAATTTTTTTACCATTTTTGCCAAACTTTTTTTACCTGGTTTATACTTGACTTTAGGTTTAATAATATGATAATTTGGGTTTTTTGGATGGTGTGAAGGTTTCTTTTGGCTACATGCAGACAATAAAAATATTATGAGTAATGGTAAAAGGATATAAGTTAGTTTTTTCATAACGGTATTATAGGAAAATGCCTTTAAAATAGCCTTTATAAATACATGCTTCTAAGGTACAGCTTTTTTAGGCAACCTCATACCTGTTTTCCATGGTGTTGTATAACGGTTATCAGTAATTTTTGTTTTTTTAAGTGGTACATCACAATTCATGTATTTTGCGCGTTCATCTTCACTGAGGTATCGTTTACACCATTTCATACGTTTAAGGTAAATGGGTTCTTCTTCAAAATGGCTGATAGTCACCTTTCGTTTTTTACTGCTTGCATGTGCAAACCAGCCATCACCAAGATACATACCTACATGATTGATATAGGTACTTTTTTTGTTTGTATTTCCAAAAAATATGAGATCACCATAATGTAAATTTTCATATCTGATATATTTCCCCATCTTTGCTTGCTCTCGTGCAACACGTGGGATATCAATACCCATGGAACCATAGATATTATACGTTAGCCCTGAGCAGTCAAAAGCATCTGGCCCTTCTTCTGCCCATACGTAGGGTTTACCTAAATATGTCCCTAAAAGATTTTGCATATTTTTTCTATTTGGTTTACATATTTTTTCAGGTTTAATGATGTCATAATTAGGATAGGAATAAGGTTTTTTATGCGTACATGAAGAGATAAGAAATAGTATTGAGATAAAGAGTATATATTTCATACGATGTAACAAACCTTTTTAGAGTATTAGCATTGCATCACCATAAGAAAAAAATCTATATTTTTTCTCTATAGCTTCTTGGTATAAGTGTAACGTTTTTTCTCTTCCTATAAAGGATGAAACGAGCATAATGAGTGTACTTTTTGGTAAATGAAAATTAGTGAGTAGATGGGTGACTCTCTGTGGAGGATTGGATGGATTTAAAAAGAGGTCACATTCCCCCTCAGTCTTGTCTGTTCGTACATAATATTCTAAGGTTCTTGTTACAGTGGTACCAATGGCTAAAATAGGTGCATCAGTATCTAAAATTTTTGCCGAATTTTCAGGTATATCAAAATACTCAGAGTGCATAGGATGGTTTAGTATCTCTTCCTCATCCACAGGCTTAAATGTGCCTGCACCTACATGTAAGGTCACTTTATGTGTTTTATGTCTTTTTTCTAAAGCTCCCAAAAGCTCAGGGGTAAAGTGTAAAGAGGCTGTAGGAGCTGCAACTGCACCTGCATGTTTAGCAAACAATGTTTGATAGTCAGTTTCATCGTTTTTATTGTCTTTTCTTTGCATATAAGGAGGCAGAGGTAAGTGTCCTATGTCATCAAGTACCAACACTAAGTCTTCAAAGCGAATGTTTTTGTCTTGATGACTAAAGGTTACCACACGAGAGCCGTCATCATTAAGAGAAATGACGGTTGCTTCTAAGCTGTCATCAAAGCGTAATTTGCTTCCGACTTGTACTTTCCCTCGTATCATCACAAGGTAGTGATGTGCATCAAGGGGTTTATTAAAAAGAAGTTCTACTTTTCCTCCCCCTTGTGTGATGCCAGACTTTGAGACATGTGTGGGTTCTTTTTGTCCAAAAATACGGGCTTTTATCACTCGTGTATCATTAAGAAATATATTGCAATCTTTGGGTATAAAGTCTAAAAGGTGTTGAAAAGTAGTGTGGGTAATAGTATCAGTTTTTCTATTATAAACAAGTAGTTTAGCATGATCCCTAGGCTGTACAGGTATTGTGGCTATGAACGCTTCAGGGAGTTCATAGTCATAGTTTTGGGTGAGTAAATCAGAGGGCATTATTACTTTTTATCTTCTTCTTCATCATTATCCTCGTCTTCTTCTTTCACATGAGGGTTCACGGCACGAACAATGAGTATAGAGACACCATACAGCAAGATAAGCGGTGCAGCCATAAGAAGTTGTGTTAGGACATCGGGTGGTGTAAGAAGTGCAGCCAATACAAAGATAATGAGTACGGCATAACGGAAAAACTCTATAAGGGTTTTGTCAGTTACAAGTCCAAGGAGTGCAAGGAAATAGGCAAATACAGGAAGCTCAAAAGAAATACCAAAGCCCATCATTATTTTAGTAAAGAACCCTACATAGTCCTCAATGTTAATCAGCGGGGTATAAAGGAAGGATCCAAAGGTAATAAGGAACTGAAATCCAAATGGTGTCACTACATAGTAGGCAAACATAACCCCTATAAAAAACATGAGTGATCCACCCGCAACAAAAGGGATGACCATTTTCTTCTCGTTATTGTACAAACCAGGAGCAATAAAAAGCCAAAGTTGGTAAAGTATAAATGGCAATGCACCTAAAAGTCCTGCAAAGAATGAAACTTTCAGTGCTACGAAAAATGCTCCACCTACTTGGTGTGTGGTTACCATACCATCAGCAGCTTTTTTAGAAAGGTTTGCTACTTCTGACAATGCTTCGTTTAGAGGGGCGGTGATCCATTCGAGTATGCTTTCATGAAATACAAAAGCAATGATAAAAGCAAGAAAGACAGAAAGTACAGAAAGCCCAAGTCTTTTACGAAGTTCAACAAGGTGTGGTCTTAAATCTTCAAACATTAGGCATCACTTTTTTTATCATTTTTTTTGTCTTTACTCTTGGCAGCCACTTTGGTTTCTTTCTTTTTTGCTTTCTTTTTCAAAGTAACAGTGTCGTTCTTAGGTTCTACTTGCGTGGCAACTTTTTCATCTTCCACCACAGGCTCTTTTTCTTTTTGCGATGATTTTACATGTTTCATAGGAGATTCATCAGATATTTCATCATCATAACTTACATCATCTAAGTCCTCCAATGAAAGGTTTTTAAAGCCTTTGAGTTCATCGGTGGCATCATTAAGTTGCTTTTTGTAGTTAAGTGCTTCTTCTTTGAGGTCAGCAATTTTCATCTCTTCTTCTAGAGAATTTTTTGCTTCACTGACAGTTTTTTTTACACTTTTAATAAATTTCCCCATTTCTACAAGTGCACCAGGCAGTTTGTCTGGACCTAGAAATAGGATTGCGATTATAGAAATAAGAAGTAATTCGGTAAAGCCGATTCCAAACATAGGTAACCTTAGATTTTTAATTGCTGTATTTTAACAGATTATCCTAAAATATAGAGAGAAAGTTCATCTGCTAGGAAGAAATTGTCATTATAGTAGTGCGTGTTGTTACTTCTTAGTTTCTTTTCTTCACAAAGTGAGTCAGCTTTTTCTTGCATAATTGGACTAAGTGACATTTTTTCTATGCCCACATTTGAACGTAGTCCTAAAAAGATTTTTTCAGTGAGTAACTCATCTTTAGTAAGTATTTCTTCTGTAATGTTAAGAGGGTTTTCTATATAAGACTCAATACCTGTTGCAGGATAGAAACGTCTGTCTTTTAAAAAACCAACTGCCCCAGCTCCAGCACCTATGTAGTCTTTTATCTCCCAGTATCCTTTGTTGTGTCTGCTTTGGTAGCTTCCAAAGTTAGAGATTTCATAGGCTTTGAATCCTCGTTTTTCTATTTGTTCTGTAACAAAAAATGCAAGATTTTCATCATCTTGACGTACTTCAGGCGTGGCTGAAAATTTTGTACCATCTTCTATGGTAAGCTCATACGCCGAAATGTGGTCTATGGGTAGAGTAAAAGCTGTTTTTATATCATTTAAAAGATGAGACTTAGTATCGCCTTGATAGTTATAGATTAAATCTAAAGAGATATGTGCATAGCCAAGTAAATGCGCATGTGCTATAGCATCTTTGGCTTGTTGAGGGTTGTGTGCTCGGTTGAGTGCTTTTAGTTTGTTTGTATTAAAACTTTGTACCCCAAAACTTATACGGTTTACCCCTAGCTTTCTCATGCCTTCTAGCCACTCTTTTGTGGCAGAGTTTGGGTTTGCTTCTGTGGTGATTTCTGCATTTTCATGAAGGTAAGGTTTTAGAAGTGTAAAGATGGGCTTGTAGAGTTCTGGATCCACTGTAGAAGGAGTTCCACCACCTATAAATAGGGTTTCTATATTATGCTCTTCCGCCTCAAAACGTGCAAGTTCAAAGTAAAGTTGTTTGTGTAAAGCTTTCATATAATCTTCACGAGTATCAAATTTATCTACATAAGTATTAAAAGAACAATAGTGACATTTGGAGTCACAGTAGGGGATGTGAATATACACTAGCAAATTAAACGCCTTATAATCCTGTTTTAGATAAAATAATATCAGAAAAAGAAGTGACTTCTGTTGAAGTTCTCTATTTAAAATTTAATATAAGAGTTGACATTATGCAGAGACAAAAGACATATCGTCCTAACGTCGCAGCAGTTATACTCTCTTCCAAATATCCAGATAAGTGTGAGTTTTTTGTGGCACATAGGAGTGATATAAAAAATGCGTGGCAATTTCCTCAAGGAGGCATCGATGAGGGTGAGACACCTAGAGAAGCCTTAAAACGAGAGTTGTTAGAAGAGATAGGTTGTGATAAAGTTGAGGTTTTGGGGGAGTACCCTGAATGGATTTCGTATGACTTTCCAAAAGTTTCACGAGGTAAAACATACCCTTTTGATGGACAAACCCAAAAGTATTTTTTGGTACGTCTTAAAGAAGGTGCAGAGATAGATTTAGAAGCCTATGATGTACCAGAGTTTAAAGAGTATGACTTTGTATGTTATGAAGATTTGTTAAAAAAAGTGACGTATTTTAAACGTCCAGTATACAGAAAAGTGATTGATTACTTTATGAAAGAGGGTCTTATATAGATGTTAGTGGTACATAAGTATGGTGGCACAAGTGTTGGAGATGTTGAGCGTATAGAAAACGTTACTAACCGTGTAGCTAAAGCAAGAGAAGCAGGTGATGACATAGTAGTGGTAGTCTCAGCAATGAGTGGTGAGACAAATAAACTCATAGGTTACGCAGAACATTTTACAAATGACCCTGCAAAAAGAGAGATGGATATGTTACTCTCTTCAGGTGAGCGTGTGACAGCTGCACTGCTGTCTATAGCACTACAAGCTAGAGGTTATGATGCCGTAGCTATGACAGGACGTGGAGCAGGCATCGTGACCAACGATACACATACTTACGCTCGCATAGAGACCATAGACCCAACTGCCATGCATAAAGCAATAGCACAAGGGAAGATAGTCATAGTAGCAGGCTTTCAAGGGGTAAATAAAGATGGTTCTGTAACCACACTAGGACGTGGAGGCTCTGACCTATCTGCTGTAGCCTTAGCTGGAGCATTAAAGGCAGATCAGTGTGAGATTTACTCAGATGTAGATGGCATCTATACTACAGACCCACGCATAGAACCAAATGCAAAGAAACTTGATAGCATTTCGTATGATGAGATGTTAGAATTGTCATCTTTGGGTGCAAAAGTATTGCAAAGTCGTTCAGTAGAGTTAGCAAAAAAATTAAACGTGAAACTGTATGCAAAAAGTTCTTTTTCAGACAATGTAGGAACGTTGATAACACAGGAGAGTGAAAATATGGAAGAAGTATTAGTATCTGGTGTCGTACTCGACAAAAACCAAGCAAGGGTAACACTAAGAGGTGTTTCAGACAGACCAGGCATAGCTGCAGAAATATTTACAATGCTAGCAGAAGCAAACATAAACGTAGATATGATTAT